>Ga0172368_10000419_pt1 | contig 60941 bp, 57 predicted proteins | sample Lak11m_FD_114540 | JGI IMG/M metagenome (GOLD analysis project Ga0172368, IMG submission 114540) | Freshwater microbial communities from Kabuno Bay, South-Kivu, Congo - kab_022012_11m | ecosystem: Environmental > Aquatic > Freshwater > Lake | place: Democratic Republic of the Congo: South-Kivu... | reverse complement strand
TACATTCATATAGATAACTGGACCTTGTCGCGACTTTTGTATTCGTACAAAAATAACATAATTCTCCTTTTTGAATTGCAACACAGTCCATGCAATTTTTGTTGTACAGATTATAATTTCCTAGATAGAGACAATCTTCACACCACCCCGTATTCATGCACATATAACAATTTTTTAGATATGCAGAATGGTTTGTATAAAGGGAATTTTCACTAAACATATTTACCATTGGTGGACGCGGAATCACTTTCGACAACTCTTCAAACTGTTCAAAAAACGGCTTAGAAAAGTCGAAATCTCTACCGTGTTTAAGTCCATCCCATTTGTCGCTCCACCAATCATCTTGTCCGTAAACAACAACTTCTTTGTCCGGAGAATATATTGAAATAATTTCGTTACCTGATAAATCACATTTGCGTTTGTAAAACTTTCTCTCATTTCTATATGAAATTCTGCGCTGTTGACGGCAATCCGGGCAAAGTGTAGGAAATGGCACATCTATCCGCTCATAGAAAGCTTCATCTTTATCTCTTATTTCAAAGTCTATTCCACAGTTTTTACAACACTTTTTGTTCATGTTTTTTACATTATTGTTTCCAAATAACATTTCTCACAATATATGATTTCTGGGCGATTGGTAGAAAAACTTGTTACTATATTTGTTTTGCATTTCTCGCATTTTCTGTCCCATAACTTTCGCGGATTTTTTAGTTGTAGTCTTGATTTGTGTCTGCAGTCAGGGCATTTTTTGGGTACAGGAGTATGGATCTTTTTATAAAATGCTAATTCTAATTCGACTATTTTGTAATTTTTTCCACAATTTTCGCATTCTAGAATTTCTTTTGTTATTGAATCTGGAATATTTTCTATGTCTTGAGGAACAGTATATTTTTGAGGAACGTAATCTTTCTTATCTTTGTCTTTCCAATTGAAGCCTTTTTTAAGTGCTTCTTCTTTTGTAATTGGGAAATAATCAAAGGCTATCGATTCGTTGTATGACATAGGCGAAAGTGACGGATGGTGGAATTCCCCCCATTCTCCTGTTTCTTTCATATGTTCAATAATTCTTCCTGCTGTTTTTTCGTATTCTTCCGGAGAATATTGTTTATTTAGAATACAATATTCATTTCTATTTAAAGACACACATCCGAAACAATGGTTACTGAAATACGTGATATCGCTGTAAAATATATTATTTGATGTCGGCACTACTCCGAAACTAAATGCGCTACTGTGGCTATTTAATCCTGCAGTTATAACTTCATATATTTTCTCTATTCCTTCTCCGAATGAAGATACGTCCATGCAGTCTTTTGCTTTAGATAATAATTCGCTATATCTAACATCCCAGCAATCTATTATATTAAAAGATCTATAAATATTTTTGGAGTTGTAAATATAATCTCCATGAACATTTTCATTTTGAACACCTTGCATATAGCGACGAGGATGTTTTATTAAAAATTCTTCGCAATAATTTAAATATTGATTTAGGTTTTTGTATTCATTAAGACTTAATTCTGCTATTTTTTCATCATATTCTTGCTTTGAATATTTTTCATTCGCAAAGAAATATTCTTTATCATGTAAATTTGTAGAGAAGGCGCAATTTCTGCAGCCAGTACAGCTTTCTATAAACAATGAGTCACTGCAATTAACACAGTTTCTGGAAAACTTTATACTGTAACAATCTTTACAGTTTATACATTCATAACAAAGTTCGCATCCAGCTAAAAATGAACAATCTATGCAGTCTCTACAATGGTTTCCGCCATTTACATAAATACAATCTTCACAAAAATCCGAATCGAATAAGAAGTAACAATTTTCGCAATTACTAGCAAAATTACAATATGCTGAGTTTTCCATTGGATTTTGTTGCTGTATTGAAAACCTTGGTACTTCTTTCTGTAATGCTGCGAAGTTTTCTCTAAATGTTTTTGAAAAATCAAAATCTCTTCCATAATCGAGAGGATTCCAATTATCTGATAACCAATAATCTCTTTCGTAGACCTTGAATGGCTTGTCTGGAGATATGTTAGATATTACTTCTTTGCCTGTGGCATCACATTTTCTTTTGTATAAGTTTCTTTCATTTCTCCAACAAAGCCTTCTTTGCTGACGACAATCAGGACAAAATGCAGGAGCTGGAATTAGATATTTCTTGCCATCATAGATTGGCGAAACTTTTTCAAGAAATTTTTTGTCTTCGTCAGTAACAATGAATTCTATTCCACAGTTTTTACAAGTTTTTTGTTCCATAAATTAGTTAGCTGATTCCATATAGCATTTCTCACAATAAACAATACATGGATAATCTGGTGAGTGGCTTGTTTTTATATCAGTACTACATTTATCACATTTTCTACTCCAAATCATATATGGATTTTTCATATTTACTCTTTCCATGTGCCTTTGATCATGATGTTTTCGAGGAATTGGTAATTTCATTTTCTTATAAAATTCCAGTTCCGGTTCAGCAATCTTGAAAAGTTTTCCAGTGACGCTACATTTGATGGCATTGTTTAGAATATCATGACTTACTTCAGATATATCATTTGGTATTTCTTTAGATGTAATCGTTTTTTTTGCTTCTACCTTTGATTCATAGTCACTCCATTTAAAACCTTTATTTAATGCCTCTTCTTTACTCATTGGATAATAATCGTAGGCTAAGGATTCATTATATCCATAGTCTGAAATTGCCGGGCTAAAAAATTTCCCAAATTCATTAGTAGACTTCATGTGTTCTATGATTTTCAAAACGAGTTTTTCATAATCTTCCTTTGAATATTGTTTATTCAAAACACAATACTCCTTTTGTTTTAGCCCAAAACACCCAAATAAATTTTTGCAGTTTCTAGTACACCAATCTGAATAATAAAGATCGCTAACTCCAACTCCAGCATAGCAACTCATATAAATATTCATCGCTCCAGCTCCTACAAGCGCACAATTGTAACAACGTTCCGTAGAATCTCCCCATGCGTGCATATCCATACAGTCAGAAGCTTTTGCCATGTTGTCTACACAATATCTGCAGTCACGTTGGTCTATGCAGTCGAAAGAATAATAAGTATTTTCACAATTATTTAAGTTGTCACCAAGGACATCCTGATTTTGGATTCCTCTCATCGCCTTTACAGGCTGAGCAGCAAAAAATTCTTCAGCTTGTTTTCTCATTGCTTCGATAACCCTAAAATCTCCCGAGTTAAATTTTTTAATTTTTTCTTCGTACTCTTCTTTTGAATGAGGCTCATTAAAAATATAATATTCCTTCTGATGAAGATTTGCGCAACAAATACAGTTTTTACAACCAAAACAGTCTCTTAAAAACCATGAATTTGAGCAGTTATTACAGAATCTGGAGTATTTGAGATCATAACATCCGGTGCAATAAATACATTCATAGCAAAGTTCAGATTGGTATAGAAAATTGAAATCCATGCAATTCTTCAGCAGAATAAAACTTTCTCCGTAATATGAATCTTCCGCTTGCTCACCATCAAAAATCAGATAGCAGTTTTTTAATCTGTAATTGTCGTTAGTGTAATCGCTATTAATATTATCTGCGAGCAGAGCCAGTCCGATATGGGGAGTATCAATCAATAATTCGTGAAATTGCTCAAAAAATGGACGGGAAAAATCAAAATCACGCCCGTATTCCATGGGATCCCATTTATCAGAAAACCAATCATTTACATTATAGGCTTTGTAATTTTTGTCTGGCGACAATACTGAAACCATCATTTCTCCTGTCATGTCACATTTTCTACGATAGAGGTGACGACGATTGTAAAATGCCAATTTCTCCCTGTGGCGACAGTTGAAACACATTTCCGGTTCTGGAAGAGGTATTTTTGTATCACCTATCTGCACAGTAAGTTTTTCTAATAACTTTTTGTCTTCGGAAGAAAATTCAAATTTGTTTTGGCAAGATGTACAAGTTTTCATATATTTTTAGTTTACACTTTCAAGATAGCATTTCTCACAATACACAACTCCTGGCTCATTAGAGCCGTGTCCAGTTTTTATATTAGCTGCACATTTATAACATTTTCTGTCCCAAAGTTTTTTTAGACTTCTAAGTTTTATTCTTTTTGTATGTCTGCAGTCAGGACATTTTACTGGGACTGGAATGTCATTCTTCTTATAAAAATTTAATTCCTGAGCAATTATTTTGTAATTTTTACCACAATTTTCGCATGCTAAAATATTACCAATTATTTTTTCGTCAATTTCGTCAACGCTGTCTGGTACCGTATAAGTTGATGGTCTGTATTCTTTAGAATCTTTCTCTTTCCAAAAATATCCTTGAGATAATGCTTCATCTTTTTTAAGAGGAAAAAATTCTTGAGCCAAAGATTCGTTATATCCAAAGAATGATAATTTTGAATCAAAATATTCTCCCCATTCTCCCGTTTCCTTCATGTGTTCTATAATTTTTGCGACCATTTCTTTGTATTCCTCTTCAGAATACTGTTTATTCAAAATACAGTTTTTGCTCTGTTTTAAGCCAATGCATCCAAATAAATCTGATGAATAATAACATTCCTGAATATATGCTGAATTTTTTACATCCCAAGAATGAAGAACAAATTTACATTTATAATCATTCACTGCAGATATTGAATCATAACAAAGTTCACCATTCTGAGTGTAATGACAGTCGTAACAATCTTTTGCCTGTAATGGCAGGGTATAGATATATTTACAGTCTTCTAAATTTTCGCCTTCGAAACAGTAATAAGAATTTTTGCAGTTTAGTAAATGGTCTCCAGAAATATTTTCACAATTGATTAAATAATTCGATCTGAATGGATTTTTAATAGAAAATTCTTCGAATTCCTTTGCCATTTTTGAAACACCTGTGCGACTATTTAAAGTCTTTATTAACTCTTCGAATTGCTCTTTGGTTGCCTGTTTATTGAATATATAAAAAGTTTTGTTTTGCAGTCCTGCACATCCAATACAATTCCTACATCCTTGGCAATCTCTACAAAAATACACATCTGAACAATTATTACAATTTACCGACCAAAATGAATGATAAAGTTTTACACAATAAACACACTCGTAACAAAGTTCACAGTGATATGACAATGTACAATCCGCACAGTCTTTTGAAGAATTTGTCTGATATGAATAGCTAACATCTTCTGATGTATTACTAGATACACACATATAACAATTTCTAGAATTCACTGAATAAGGAGCATAGTCGCTATTTTCGCAGTGAGAAATTATCATGCTCATTCGTGGCACTTTATTTTGCAAATCCCAAAATTGCTCGAAAAATGGCTTAGAAAAGTCAAAATCCATGGCGTAATCTTTTGGATCCCATTTGTCACTCCACCAAATATCATGATGATAAACTTTAATCGGACTATCTGGTGAATAAACTGTTATCATTTGTTTTCCAGAAAAATCACAATTTCTTAGATATAGGTTCCTCTCATTTCTAAATGTAAGCCTTCTTTGCCTTCTGCAGTCTGGACAAAATGTCGGAGCAGGTACATCCATTCTTTTATAAAAATCTAGATCTTTATCTGTTATTTCAAAGCTGATTTTGCAATTTGCACACTGTTTATCCATGATTTTTATTTCTACATTACGGCTTCTAGATAGCATTTCTTACAATAAATTATCTTTGTTTCTGGTAGCGAAGTTGTCGATAGTTCTTCTCCGCAATTATTGCATTTTCCTTTGTAAAGTTCTGGAGCAGGACGACTTTTCATCCTCTGTAAATGTCTACAGTCGGGACAATTTCTTGGGATCGGAATGTTTTGTGATTTATAGAATTTAAGTTCCGGCTCAATTATTTTGAAATTTTTCTTGCACATTTCACAAGCTAAAATTCCGTTTACTATATCATCTGAAACGTCATTTATGTCTTCTGGGATTGAATATTTCTGTGGCTGATATTCTTTTTTGTCTGTGTCTTTCCATTTATATCCTTTAGCTAATGCTTCATCTTTTGTCAGTGTATAATAATCCATCGCAATAGTTTCGTTATATCCAAATTCGCAAAGATCTATTGGGAAGAATTCCCCATATTGCCCAGTTTTATTCATATGATCCATGATGAGCGGTACAATATTTTCGTATTCTTCTTTTGAATATTGCTTGTTCAAAATGCAATAATTCTTATGTTTTAGTCCAACACATCCAAAACAATTACTGCAGCTCGTGCACTGTTCGCAATACTCACAATAACTTAAATTTGTCACACATGTGCTGCAAAATTTTAAGTTGTGAATGTTTGTTCCACAGGCTGCACATTGGTACACCAATTCCGCTTTATCCCCCCATGAGTTATAGTCCATTGAATCTTTTACTCCAAGTGATAGTTTTGCGCAGTATTTGCAGTCTTCTAGGTCTTTGCTGTCGAAACAATAATTGGAATTTTTTGATTCATATAAATGATCTCCCAAACTATTTTCGTTTTGATTTTCGTGTAAATGTTTTTGAAATTGAGTGTCAAAAAAATCATTTACTAACTTTTTTATTCCTTCCGCTTCACTAAATTTATTTAAATTTAATTGAGATTTTTTCTCTTCATATTCGCTTTCTGAATACTGTTTATTGAAAATCATGTAATTCTTGTGTACTTGGTTTGTACAACCAATACAGTCAGTACATTCTTGGCAATCTTTCAGAAAATAACTACTTTTGCACCCATTACAGTCAGAAGAATATTTTAAATTGTAACAATTAATACAGTCTATACATTCATAACAAAGTTCAGAGTCATAACATACTGAACAGTCCACTAGATTCTTTGAATTTTTCAAAAGATTTGAATAATAACAATCTTCATCATAGTCACTTTCGCATATCAGATAGCAGTTTTTTAAGTATCCTGTACAGTTTGTAAAATCACTGTTTTGTAATGTTCCACCAACTATAAATGTTGAAAAATGTGGGACTTTGTTTCTTAGTTCTTTGAATTGTTCAAAAAATGTTTTGTTAAAATCAAAGTCCTGTCCGTAATCCATCGCATCCCATTTATCACTCCACCAGATGTCTTGATTGTATACCGGAAAAGGATGATTCTCGTGGTATTGAGATATCATTCGCTCTCCTGTGAAATCGCATTTTCTGTAATATAAATTTCGGGCATTTCTTTCCATCAATCGCCTCACCAGTCTGCATTTTGGGCATGTTTTTGGCTCAGGAACTTGTATTCTATTATAAAAATCTTGATCAAAATCGGTCAGCGCAAATTCATTGCCGCAAGTATTACACTTTTTATCTTTCAATTTCTGTTCCATAAAATTAGCCCTATTAGTGTTTGATGGTAGCATTTTTCGCTCCTTTTTTGAAATAGAAATTTTAGTTTTTTTGTCTGTACTGGATAGCTTCAAGAATATGCCTAGAATCTATTTTTTCCTGCATTGATAAATCCGCTATTGTTCTGGCAATTTTTAAAGTTCTTAAATAACCCCTATTAGATAGATTTAATTTTTCTTTAGCATTATTGATAATTTCCAAAGAAATTTTATCTAAAATGCAGTTTTCTCTAATTTCATCTAATTCCATTTCTGAATTTTTTGTAATAGTTTTCTTGTTTTTAAACCTGTTTTTTTGAGCGATATTTGCATTAGATAAGGATTGGTTAATACTTATATCCAAGCCATCACATGGCTGTTTTTCGAATAAATTACTGAAGCCAGTTTTTTCCACTTCAATAAATATATCGAAACGATCCAGCACCGGACCTGACAATCTTTTCTGATAATTTTTAACCTGAAATTCACTACAAAGACATTTAATTTTTTTATCACCTTTATATCCACAAGGACATGGATTCATTGTCGCTAATAAAATGAAATTACTTGGAAACTTTAATGAAAAATTACATCTATTTATGTGAATATACTTATCTTCTATTGGCTGTCTCAAGGCCTCAAGTGACCTTTGAGGAAATTCCCCAATTTCGTCTAAAAATAGCACTCCATTGTGAGCCAAAGAAATTTCTCCTGGCCTTGGAATATTTCCTCCTCCACCAACAATTGCCGGCAAAGATGCTGTGTGATGAACTTCCCTGAATGGTCTATCAACAATAATTGGAGTTTCAAAATCTAATAATCCTCCTACGGAATAAATTTTCGTAGTTTCCAAAATTTCTTTATCACTCATGTCCGCAAGAAGTTCTCTAAACGCCCTCCCTAAAATAGTTTTCCCGCAACCTGGACTTCCATACATTAACACATTGTGATGTCCTGCCGCAGCTATCATCAATGCTCTTTTTGCCTTTTGTAAGCCAATAATTTTATTGAAAAATAATCCTTGGTGTTGCCTACATTCATTTTGAAAAGTTTTTAAATCAGTTTTTTGCTGTAATTCTATTTTTCCTAAACCGTTACAAAAATCCACCAATTCCTTTAAACAGTGCACTGGATAAATTTCTATTTCTGTTATAAAACTCGCCTCTAGTGCATTCTCTTTTGGAAGAAATATTTTTTTAAATCCATGTTCTTTTGCTGCTTCTGTTATCGGTAGAGCCCCATTTATTTTCTTAACTTCTCCATTTAAAGATAGTTCTCCTATAACGATTGCTGAATCTAATATATCTACGTTAACTTGGCCACTTTCGAGCAATATACTCATTGCTATTGGCAGGTCGAAAATGGCTCCCTGCTTACGTATTTGAGCTGGAGCAAGATTTATCGTTTTCCTATTTAAAGGAAACTCAAAACCGCTATTTTTTATACTGCTACGAACTCTCTCCTTAGATTCTTGGACGGAAGCGTCTCCTAGTCCTACTATTGAAAAATTACTTAGACCGTTACTAATATCTGCCTGTACTTCTACGACATGCGAATTTAGTCCTGTTAGCGAGCATGAAAATATTTTTGTTGCCATGTAAAAAAATAGCTTATAAAAGCATCTTGGCATACAAACATTAAAAAATTATTAAAAGTTTATTTAATTATTAATTTGTATTTTTTGGCTTCTGCTTCAAAGTAAATCTCATTACCGCTTCCAATAGGGATTAGATTTGAAGGTTTATTTTTTATAGCTTCATTGATATCTATTTTCGTATATGCATTTTCTTCAGGATGATATTCCCCGAAACTATAATATGTTGATTCTGGATTTGTAGGCAGTACGTTTACATAATTTTTACCATATTTCCCCTCAATATTATTGTCAGATAAAACCTGAGATGTCACAAATAATAAACTGTCTTTGTATGTCCATGATAGTTGTCCTAAATCAATTTCTAGGTCTATTTTCTTTATTCTATTGTTGTCATCTAATATCCATAAGTTATTAGAATTTTTTGTACTAAAAACAAAATACTTTCCTGAAAATGACCAAACTCCATCTTTTATATCTTTCATGCTACCAAGATTTATAACTTGTCTTTCTTTAGTTAAAACATTCACCTTGTATGCTGGCGTGTCAGAAGATCCTTTATCAAGAATTAAAACTGCATTTTTTGAACCAAATATAATCGGCATTTTTATACTTCCAGGAAAATAAACTATCGTCTTTTCACCAAATGCATCTACCTGTACTAGCTTCTGCATGCCATTATTTTCATCTAGAGACATCTTGTATATGATTTTCTTTTCTATCTGTGGCATAGAGTCCACTTCTACCAACTTTGGTTCTAATTGAAATTTCTCTAATTGAATTTCTGTAGTGCTCCAACGTTTTATGTCTATTTGTTGAGTTGATGTTTTATATTCATCTTTATAAATAACTATATTTTTTATTCCGCTTGATTCCTTTATTTTGCATGGACTAACCTCGCATTTGTAATCAAGTCCCTTGTAAAAACTAACTGTAAATGGAGGATTTCCATATACCAATAGAGTTCCTTTACTTATCAATCCCCATACCCAAAACACTACTCCTGTAGCCACAACCAAGATCAAGAATATTGCCAACCCCATGCTTTTATTGTTCTCATTTTGGAGATCAATATCCTCCATATATTATATTTTTTATTTGTTTTATTTCATTAAGTCTTCCATCTCCTGCTAATTTTACGGCAATAAGGTCAATTCGCCAACTTGAAAGATTTCTTAAATTATTTTCTGCTAAAAAATGAAGTGCAGTATTTATTATTTTTTCTTTTTTAAAATGAGTTATAGATTCTTCCGGCATTCCAAATTTAAAACTTTGTCTTAATTTAACCTCAACAAAAACTAACTGGTTTTGTACAGTGTCTTTCGCCACTAGATCTATCTCCCCAGTTCGTTTCCTGAACTTTCGTGCAATAATTTCGTATTTTTGACTAGTCAAAAATTTTTCGGCTATACGTTCACCTAAATCGCCTTTTTCTTTGTTATTCATGCTATTTTCATACTCCTCAAATCTAAAATTTTTATTAAAAAATCTTAAAATCTTGAACTAGTCCTTCCCTTTATGTATATTTGGAAGCCCTAGGGCAGGGGTTTAAAAAAATATTTATGTCGGATAAGAGTTTTGTACCTCCACACAGTATTGAAGCTGAACGATCTACGATCGGATCTTTGCTTGTAGATAAAGATGCAATTGTAAAAATATCTGATTTCTTGAAACCCGAAGATTTCTACCATGATGCTCACAGAATGACTTATCAAGCCATCTTTGATTTGTACGATCGTCGTATTCCTATCGACCTTGTGACTTTGACAAATATTCTTGAAGAAAGAAAACAGTTAAAATTGATTGGTGGAGCTTCCTACCTTGCTCTTTTGGCTAATGAAGTTCCAACTGCTACACACATTTTTCAGTATGGAACTATCGTTAAAGAAAAGTCTATTTTGAGACATTTGATTTTGGTGGGAGATCAAATTAAAGGCTTTGGATATAAAGAAGATGAAAACGTAGATGACTTGATAGACGCAGCTGAAAAATCTTTATTTAGTGTTTCTCAAAATTATATTTCTGATAAATTCGTTCACATCAAGGACGTATTGAATAAAACTTATGAAAAGATTTCTGACCTGCATGATCCCGACACAAAAGAAAAATATAGAGGAATCCCTACTGGTTTTAAATCTTTGGATAATCTCCTTTCAGGACTTCAACCTTCTGATTTAATTATTATTGCTGCCAGACCTTCTATGGGTAAAACTGCTTTGGCCTTAAATATGGCTCAAAATGTAGCTAAACGTGGCAAGACTGTTGGAATTATCTCTTTGGAAATGTCTAAAGAGCAGTTAGTTGAACGTATGTTCTGTTCACTTCTTTCTGTAGACTCTTGGAAAATGAGAACTGGAAGACTTAGCGATGAAGATTTTAGTAAAATTGGTGGAGTAATGGATGAATTGAATTCTACAAAAATATATATTGATGACTCTGTTGGTAATTCGATTGCTGAACTAAAAGCAAAAGCTAGAAGACTAAAAATGGAGAATGGGCTTGATGTATTAATGATAGACTACCTACAATTAATGAGTGCTGGAAAATTGAGTTATAGCGCACAATCAAACAGAGTTCAGGAGATTTCTGAAATTTCTAGATCTCTAAAAGCGTTGGCTCGTGATTTATCCATTCCTATTATCGCATTATCTCAGCTATCTCGTGCTGTTGAAGCTCGTCCTAGTAAAATTCCTCAACTTTCAGATTTGAGAGAGTCTGGAGCTATTGAGCAAGATGCAGATGTTGTTTTGATGATATATCGTGAAGACTATTACGAAGAAGATACAGATAGAAAAGGAATTACCGATATCTTTATCAGAAAACATCGTAATGGTCCTATAGGCCATGTTGAATTGGCATTCAAGAAAGAACAAATGAAGTTCTTGGATATCGAAAAGACTAGAAAGTTTGATGATTATGCCTACGCAGAGTAGTTGTTTATGCTCCTATGATCTCTTCAAAAGCTTTTTCTCCTATTTCCCATCTTAATCCTATCAACAAGGATTTCTTTTGATAGTTTCTTGAAAGCCCATTGATCGCATCTTCTAAGGCTGCTTTTGTTAATCCTCTGGTTGCTCCCAAAATTTTCAATTCTCTTACTTTCATTTCTACTGCAAGCTCTCCTACATATTTTTCACGTCTATCTTTTTCAATTGATTCTAATAGATCTTGTATTGTTGGGAAAAGTGCTTTTCTAAGTTCTTGTCTACCAATAAGTGACTGTAATCCCTTTAAAGCCTCTATCTTATCTTCCGTTTTTATAAGGTTTGCAAATGCATACTGTACCGCTGGAACGTCTAACATTCCTGTCTCGTAATACATCTGTAACTCTACTGATGCATTTGTAACTACTGGATTCTGTGCCATGTTTGGGGTTTCTTCACCATCCATTTCTATTTCCGCAAACATTGATTCAATAGACATGCTGGCAAGTGGCACTGTTTCTGCGCCTTCATCGGTTCCTTCTGGTATTACTGGTATCATATTAATTATTTTAAGGAGCGTGACTTTAACTCAAACCTTATGTAGTGTCAAGCCCCGTAAAATTATGATTTTGATTTATAAATGCTTACTTCTATAATACTGATGTTTTATTTTTAAGATATTTATATATGCCAGAAACAGACAACACCGACAAAAATGAATATCATGTCCGTCTTCAGAAACTTAAGGATTTAAAAGAGAGCGGAGTGATTCCTTATTTAGATCGATATGAAAGAACTCATACAAGTAAGCAAGCTTTAGATAAAGCAGAAAAGGAAACTTTAAGAGAAGTTGCCGATATCGTTAGCAGTCCTTCAAATGACTTAATAAAACTTTGCGGAAGACTTATGTCTTTTCGTGGACATGGAAAACTTACATTTGGTCACCTACAAGATCTTGATGGCAGAATTCAGATTTGCTTTATGGAAGATTTACTTGGACAAGAAGTCTACAAGTTTTTGAGAAAAGTTGATGTAGCGGATTTTGTTGGTGTTGAAGGAGAACTTTTTAGAACTAAACATGGAGAGGTTACTTTATTGGTTTATAAAGTTGTTTTAATTTCAAAAACTCTTCGTCCTCTACCTGAAAAATGGCATGGACTTCAGGATAAAGAACAGATTTATCGTCAGAGATATTTAGATACTGTAATGAATCATGATAGCTTAGACCGATTCAAATTCAGATATAATTTACTTAGGACTTTGAGAGAATTTTATTGGGAAAATGGATTTACTGAAATTGAAACTCCTGTACTTGAAAGTGTTTCCTCTGGAGCAACTGCTCGTCCGTTTATAACTCATCATAATGCTTTGGATATAGATATGTATCTTCGAATCGCTGCCGGAGAGCTATGGCAAAAAATGGCTATAGTTGGTGGATTTGAAAGAACATTCGAAGTTGCTAGATGTTTTAGAAATGAAGGAATTGACCCAAGTCATTTGCAAGAATTTACAATGATCGAACATTATGCCGCATATTTCGACTATGAGGATAATATGAAATTTACTGAAAAAATGTTCGAATACATGATGAATAAATTACTTGGCACAACAAAAGTTATGATTAAAGATAGAAATGGAAATGATGTTGAAGTAGATTTCAAAACTCCTTGGCCAAGAAAAAAATATACAGAACTTATTAAGGGAGATTGCGGAATTGATGTTTTGCAATATGACAATGCAAAAGATTTACTTGCAGAGATTAAATCAAAAAATATTCACTTAGATGATGCCGAAGATCTTGGTTATGGCAATTTGGTAGACACTCTTTATAAGAAGGTCACAAGGCCTAAGTTGATTCAACCAACATTTGTAATTCAACATCCATCTAATACTAAACCGTTAGCTAGAAGGAATGATAAAGATCCAAGAATTTGCGATACATTCCAACTTTTAGTTAATGGATGGGAAGTTGTAAATGCATATAGTGAGCTTGTTGACCCTGTAGACCAAAGAGATAGATTCGAACAACAGGCTATGGCAAAGGCTCAAGGAGATGAAGAAGCGATGATGATTAATGAAGAATTTTTGACTGCAATGGAACATGGAATGCCTTGTATTTCTGGCTGGGGAATGGGAATAGATAGATTAGTTACTTTAATTATGGGTCAAGAAAACTTGAAAGATTCTGTCCTTTTCCCTCTTATGAAACCTCTTGAAGACATGACGAAGAAACAAGAAAAATTAATGGAAAAGTATAGGAAAAAAATGAAAAGTTAATATTTATGGATAAAATTGCAGTCTTAGATTTTGGAGGACAGTACGCGCATCTTATTGCCAATCGAGTAAGACGTCTTGGCGTATACAGTGAAATTCTTGATGGTACTACGAAGGCTTATATGCTGGAAAATTATAAAGGCATCGTATTTTCTGGTGGTCCTGCCAGCGTAAAAGCAGCAGACAGCGTGAAATGTGACCCAAAAGTATTTGAGCTTGGAATTCCTGTTTTAGGTATTTGCTATGGTCATCAATTAATGGGGTATCTTTGTGGAGGAGATGTTGAAAAAGGTGGTGTACGTGAATATGGTCCTGCTACTATTAAGTTTTCAAAAAGAGAAAGTATTTTCAAAGGAATTAAAGAAGAAGAACCTGTATGGATGAGTCATTTTGATCAGGTAGTAACTTTACCTGAAGGCTTTGAATTAATAGGATCTAGTGCTGATTGTAAAATTGCCGCAATGATGAACGTCGAAAAAAAACTTTTTGGCGTACAATTTCATCCTGAGGTTACTCATACGCCTTGTGGAATGACCATTTTGGAAAATTTTGTTGCTTTGACTGGGGCAAAAAGAGAATGGAATATTGATAGTTATATTGAAGATATTATTATAGAAATTAAGAAAAAAGTTGGTACTAAAAAAGTGTTTTTATTGGTTAGTGGAGGAGTTGATAGTACTGTTGCATTTCTGCTTATTTCAAAGGCGCTTGGATCTGAAAATGTATATGGACTGTTTGTTGATACCGGATTTATGAGAATGAATGAGCGTAAGGAAGTTGAGGAATCTTTGAAAAAAGTTGGAGTCCAAAATCTTCATGTTTACGACGCTAGTAAAGAATATTTTGATCAATTGAAAGGCATTGTTAATCCTGAAATTAAGAGAAAAATCATAGGAGATTTATTTTTAGATATTCAAGAAAAAGTTTCTGATGATCTTGAATTAAATCATGAAGATTGGATCATAGCCCAAGGAACTATTTATCCTGATACTATTGAAACTGGTGGCACAAAATATGCTGATAAAATAAAAACTCATCACAACAGAGTTCCTCGAATTCAAGAGTTAATAAAGGGCGGAAAGGTCATAGAGCCTATTGCTCAATTGTATAAAGATGAAGTAAGACTTGTTGGAGAAAGACTTGGACTCGATAGCAAAATGATTTGGAGACATCCATTTCCTGGTCCAGGTTTAGCAGTTAGATGTCTATGTGCTGATAATGAAGGATATCCTGAAAATTATAAAGAAGTCGAAGAAAAAATTAATGAAGTCACTTCGGAATTAGATTTAAAAGCAAAAATTCTTCCTATAAAAAGTGTTGGCGTTCAGGGTGACGAGAGGACTTATAAACATCCTTTGGCGATTATGGGAGAAGAAAATAACTGGGATCGCCTTATCAAGCTGGGTACTCAGATGACTAATCAGTTCCCCGACGTGAATAGGGTAGTTTATGCGCTTAACGTGCGTGATATCGACTCGTTGGCTACCCATGATTCTGACCTCTCAAAGAGTCGAATTTCTTTACTTCAGGAAGCTGATAAGATTGTGATGGATTATATTAGAGAAGCCAAAATTGATAAGGACATATGGCAGTTCCCTACCGTACTCATTCCCCTATCTGTGAATAGTCAAGAAGGCGAATCTTTAGTTCTGCGTCCTGTATGTAGTGAGGAAGCTATGACTGCAAATTTCTATAAAATGAGTTTTGAAAACCTTAGCGAGTTAACAAAAAGACTTTCAACTCTAAAAGGCATCACTGGAATATTTTATGACATTACGAACAAGCCACCTGGAACTATAGAGTGGGAGTAAGTGTTACTTTTTCTGGCATTTTTATTTTCATGCCAAAATGTTTTTCCACAAAGTTTTTGAACTTGGCTGGATCATCTGTTGTAAAAAATTCTCTACGTTTTCCTTTAGTAAGTTTTGATTCTATTTCTGGATGTCTAACTAAATATTCTTTTAATTTTTCAGCAGTTATAGTCCCGGAATCCAATATTTTAACCTTCTTTCCCATAATCCTTTTAAAATCCTTCATCATTAGCGGATAGTGAGTACAACCCAAAATTAAGGTATCTATGTTACAGGTTTTTAGAGAACGTAAATATTTTTTTAAAATAGAAACTGCTTCTGGCTTTGTGTGCCAATCTTCTTCGATGAATGGAACAAGTAATGGACACGCCTTTGAATATAATTTTATTTTAGGATTTATTTTTTTTAATTCTATTTCGTGAGCATTTGAATTTATTGTCGCTTTTGTTCCAACTACTCCTACTCGTCCCGTCTTACTTAATTCAACTGTTTTTTCGGCTACCGGAATAAGCACTCCTAAAATTTTTCTATTCTGTTCCTTGTCTCCTTTTAAATATTTTTGCTGCACATTACGAAGTGCAACGCTAGACGCTGTATTACATGCAAATATAATTAACTTCGCTCCCCTATTAAATAAATATTCTACAGCTTCACTAGAAAATCTTTGTATATTTTCAGTACTGTGATTACCATATGGAGCTCGTGCATTGTCTCCCAAATACAAATAATCGTATTCTGGCATTAAGTCTATTATTGGCTTAAAAACTGTTAGTCCTCCGTATCCTGAATCAAATAATGCAATCATAGAAAAATATTATTACCGTTTCAATCTATATGGTTTTTAGCTTTTTTTCTAGAGATTCTAGGTATATATTCATTTCGACTAGTCAAATTTAGTTTATGGATAGAAGAACTCTTTTAATTATTGTCCTTGTAACAGGAATAGTTGGCCTCTTTTTAGGCTTCGTTTTTAGCCTCTCTTTTTCCGATGATTCTTCTGTTAAAAATTCGAAATCACTATCTCTAGATGAAATTCAGGCAAGCCAAGATTTGTTAAAAGAATATATTGATGAACAAGGATATCTTCAAAGTAGAATTGTTACTCTTCGTTCAAAAATAGATGCAACTCAGAAGACTATTGAAAATCATATTAAAACCGCCAATGTTGAAAAACTTGATGAATTAAAAAAAGAAATGGGTATCACTGAAATAAAAGGAAAGGGATTAGAAATCCTTATTGATGACGGGAAATTGAACCAAAAAGATACCAACAAAAATCTTGGTGACGCATTGGTTCAAGCTTCAGACATTAGAGACATTGTTAATATTCTTAGAGCCTCCCATGCAGAAGGAATATCTGTTAATAATCAACGAATAATTTCTACTTCTGCGATATCTTCTGTTGGTACTGCCCTATTGGTAAATAATTCTTATATTATTCCTCCAATATATATTCATGCTGTCGGAGATCAGGAAATGATGCTTCAAAGATTATTAAACAAAACATTGATCCCAAGTATTTATGACAGACGTGCAAAGAAAAATATCATATTCCAAATAATCACAAAAAATACTGTTTTGATTCCTGTTTATAATAGCGATTTAAAGGCAGATTATATTAATTTAGTTAAATAAATGGAAGATAACAATTTAGAAAATTCGATTAACTTAAGATTCCTTAGTAAGATTGTTTTTATAGCAATTGTTCTTGTTGCAATAATTGTCGCGTTTTATCCAAAAAATTCACTTATTGGAATTCATGACTTCACTGGAAGAGATAATCCTGGAGACTTATTTCAGGAAATAAAAATTTTAAAAACTAAAAATGCTGATTTAAATGAAGAGGTAAAGAGCCTTGAAAAATCTCTAGCTGAGCTTACCGATAGAGACAAAGCACTATCCTCAATTGAAGATGAAATAATTAAATATATGAAATTGAATGGTGAAACTTCTGTATATGGTACTGGAGTTCTTATTACAATAAGCGACCACATCAGCACTCAATGGATTACAGACTTAGTTAATGAATTTTTTAGCTATGGAGCTGAGGCTATCTCAATAAATGATATCCGGCTAACAAACAAGACTATTGGGTTCGATATGCTTCCAAAAGGACAAATCTTTTTAAATGGAAGCATTTTATCTGCCCCATTTTCGATTAAAATCATCGGAGACGCCTCTAACATCATTAATTTCATCAATTCTCCTGGAAACATCATTTCTAGACTAAATTTAGCATATCCAAACACAAAGATCGTGATAGATCGAAAAGATATCCTTCAAATGAAATAGCTACTGTTTATAAAACAGTAAAAGCCACAATGGCTGTAAGGCTAATACCGTAAGCAAAATGATTATGAATATCCTTTTGTTTAGTCGTTCTAACTTGAGTTGATTAGTCACGGTTTTTACGAAAGATTCGTTGTCTTTCAGCTTTATTTCCAAGTCTTCCTGTGCCATTTTTCGCTTGTAATTTTCGCTGTGATACTCAAGCAGAGGAATACTGTTTTTTACCTGTGATTCAAGCTGACCTACGCGATAATTTGCTATCTCCAACCGCAATTGTTTTTCTTTCAGCTCTTCTTTCAGTTCGAGATAAAGTTTTTGATATATCTCTTCTTCGTTATTTGATTTTTTTCGTCTCTCAGTGGACATCCTATCGACACTGTTTTGACTAGTCGAGTACTGTTCGTCCACAACGTCGCCATTCTCGTCTATAGTCACTTTAGGTATTGACACGTCTATAGACTCAATCCTTGCATACCCATCCTTAGAGTCCTTAAATGCCGATATTTCCTCTTTATTAAGCCAAACTCTGCCCCCAATAAGCCGAGTAGACAACTTTTTAGACCTAATATACCTGTCTAAAGTGCGCGTAGACACCTTTAGTAGCCTACTAGCCATTTTTCGGTCCAAAATATACTGTTTTTCACTTGAATCACTTGTCATTTATTGTCTAGTTTATGTCTATTGACTAGGTATTGACATATAGTAGTCAGTTTCGACACGATCTTACTTTATTTGTCGTCTAATGTCTAGATTTGTTTTAGAATACGATATTAAATCTTTACATTCTACTTTCCGCTCTCCATAATACTTCTACATATATTTCATATGAAAAATACAAAAACATCTATTTTAGGTGGATTAATTCTGGCCTCATTACTGCCGTTTTCAGTGGCACATGCAGAGAAGTCGATATTTGAGTCGTTTGTTTCAACAGATCCTCTTAAAATTGAGCTTTTGGGCACAAATCCTGGTGGACAATTTGGATCTAGTTTGGCAGTAGGTGATTTTAATGGAGACAAGGTGGACGATATCGCTATAGGAAGTCCTTTTGATTCAAATAACAATAGAGAATGGAATGGAAAAGTTTCTATTTATTTTGGAATGAAGGGAAAAGTTTCAAAATTAAAAACATATAGCATGTATCCGGATGTAATAGTTTACGGAGAAGCTGCCGGAGATCAAATTGGAACTTCTTTAACTTTTGGGGATTTTAATAAGGATGGAAAATCTGATTTGGCGATTGGTGCATATAATGCAAAATATAAAGATATTCGTCCTGGAAAGGTATATTTGATATATGGACATAAGCCTAAAGGTGTAGACAAATTGGATTTGGCCTCAAAGCAGCCAAATATTAAGTTTATTGGTAAGGACGATGGAGACAATTTTGGATTATCTCTGTCTACTGTTGACATAAATAATGACGGTATTGACGACATTGTCATAGGTTCTCCTTATGCCTCTACTGAGGGAATAAAGAAGTGTGGAGCAGTATATGGCTTCTATGGAAAAAATGGAGGAATGTCTTCTGCTGTCTACAGTCTTGACTATGGTCCAGCAGATGTTACTTTTTATGGAAGAGAAACGAATGAGAGATTTGGATCATCAATTGCTGGAGGTCACATTAGCGGAGAAAGGTTTAATGATTTAGTAGTTGGAGCATATTCTTCTAGTGCGAATGGTGTACCACAGGCTGGAGAGGTATATTTTTTTAAAGGACGAAGTTTTTTCCCAGATGTTGTAAAGTTTCCAACAACTCTTATTCAGGGAACAAAAGATAAAGGATGGTTTGGATTTTCTATTTCCGTAAAAGACATGAATAAAGACGGGAAAGACGATTTGGCAATTTCTTCATTTCCATATCAAATGAAGGATAATACCGGATCATTGTTTGTTTTTTATGGAGGAGATAAATTCTCTAGCGATAAAGCTGCTTTTTATGCTGACAAAGAACATTCAAATATAATCATCTCTAATCCTTCCGGAGAGTCTTTTTTGGGAGCTAGTGTATTGCTAGATGACTTTAATAAAGATGGGAAAGCGGACTTGTTTTTGGGAGCTCCAGGAATAGGGAATCCTATTAGTACAGAGGCAGGTAATGTTTATGCATTCTTTAGTGGAGAAAATAGATTTAAGTCTTCTTATAATATTTCCAGTAAGGATTTTTCTGCTGTAATTCATGGGAATAACCCTGATGACTGGTTTGGGTATAGCTTGGCCAGTATGGATTTTAATTCAGATGGATATAAGGATTTGGTAGTAGGATCACGTTATTCTGATGGAGGAAGCTCTGTAAATAACGGTAAGGTCTTCATTATTTTTGGTTCCGGTGCTCCATTTGGAAGTACTGTCCAAATAACTGAACTAAGCGATAATCTCCTTACGAGAGGGGATTTCCTTAAAGCTGTTATTGAAAAATTTAAATTAAAAGAAAAGAAATCCGCTGAAATCGAAAAATGTTTACAATATAAACAATTTTGTTTTTTCAATTTCATGACGATGTCTGTCTATAATGATATAAAACTTGATCCAGAACTTATTCTTTATCCTGATATAATGCCTGGCAGCAGATATTACGACAATGTCATAGTGGGAACCATTTTGGGGCTAGTAAATGGTTACATGAACGAAAAAGACAGTCCTTTCCGTCCTGAGAGACCTATATCTAGGATTCAGGCATTAAAGGTCATTTTAACAGCTAATGATTTCGTGAAACCTAAATATAGATTTGAACTCATAAAGGATCTTGGAAATATCGAAGCGTTGGCCAGTCAAAAGACATATTTTAAAGATGTTGATCCTAAAATTTCAGAAATGTGGTGGTATCCACGATATTTAAATTTTGCTGTTGATAATAACATTGTTTCTAAAAATGAGTATTTCAGACCTGATGACAACATTACGAAAACCGAGATGGACAGCTTGATAAATAAGACTCTGGATTATTTAAATAAAGTAGGCAAAGAAAATGAAAAAGCTAAGTCATGAGGATATATTGAAGATAAAACCTTCAAAAAACGTTGTCTTGAAAAAGAAACGTAGTGAAATTTATGCAATTTTGGATAACGTTAGAAGTCTTTATAATGTTGGTGCTATTTTCAGAACTTCTGATGCTGTTTTGCTAAAAAAGCTTTATTTATGTGGCATTACTGGCACTCCTCCGCGCAAAGAAATTTCAAAAACTGCTCTTGGAGCTGAAGAACTTGTTCCATATGAATATAGAGAAAGTGCAATAGATGCCATAAAAGAATTAAAAAAGAAAAAGGTTAATATTGTTGCCGTTGAACTTGCTCATGGCAGTAAACCATATTACAAAATTAAGTTTAAATTTCCTGTGTGTTTTGTTTTTGGCCATGAAGTTTTGGGAGTTTCTGATGAAGTTTTAGAGCATGTAGATGCCGCTATCGATCTTCCTATGCTTGGAAGAGCAAACTCCTTAAATGTTGCAACATGCTATGGAATTGTAGTATATGAAGCTTTGAAACAACTAAAATTAAAAAGATGAAAAAACGTTGGCATATTTGGGGAATTACTATGCTTTCCACTGTGTTTACAGCTTTTGTTTTGGTTTGGATATTTATGATTGGATTTAATTCAGATCAACCTGGATCGTTTTTTAATAAAGGCAATAATGCGGTATGGATAGCTCATGAATGGGTTGGGACTGACAAGAGCGATCAAGACATTCAAAAGTTAGTTGAAACTCTAAAGGCTAATCAGATTGGTACTGTTTTTGTTCATTCTGGACCTTTTAAAGAAGACGGAAGTATTGATCCTGAAACTTATAAATATTCTATAAATTTTCTTGAGAAAGCCAGAAAATTTGATGACAAAATAAAATATCAAGCATGGCTCGGACAACTTCGTAAAAAAATTGATTTATCTGATGAAAATGTTCGACACAACATCGCTAAACAATCCATGATTCTAACTACTATGGTTGGATTTGATGGAATTCATTTTGATATTGAACCTGTCTGGGATGGCGATGAGCACTTCATTAAAACCTTAGAAGAAAGCCGCGAAACGATGCTTCCTGACAAAAAGATTTCCGTGGCTTTGTCTGAGTTTGTTCCTAAATCATTTATTTGGTTGACTCAGAAACTTCACAAATTTGAAAATTATAACACTGAAGTTAATTACAAAAATGTCGCTAAATATGCAGATCAAATTGTTGTTATGGTTTATGATACAAAGTTTAAATCTGTTGAGCATTATATGTGGTTTGTGAAGGAAGAAGTTATTAGAGTTACTAGTTTATTTGATGACAAAGATGTTTTTATTGCCATACCTGCATATGAAAAAGGTAATGCTGAATTTGATCCAAAAGTTGAAAATGTAGAAAGCGGACTAAGAGGCATCATTTCCGGATTAAATAATTCTAGAAGCAGTGAAGAAAATTTCGCAGGGGTAGCCATTTATCCTCACTGGGAGATGAATACCGAGAAATGGGAAATATATAAAAATCTTTGGTTACAATAAAATGATTAGATTAAATTTTAATAACGAGACTAATTCAAAAATTTCTAAAGCGGTATTTGAAAAAGTTTTTTTGGCATTTGTGAAAATTCTAAAAAACAGGATTCAAAAAATGGTTGGCAAAAACGTAGAAGTATCTTTGATTTTGATTGATGATAAAAAAATAAAAGATATAAATACCAAGTGGCGCAAAAAAAATAAGCCTACAGATGTGATTTCTTTTGCCTATCTTGAAAAAACCGACTCTCATGTCGATATAGTGGACTACAAGGAGAAGGGGATTGTTGGCGATATATTTATTTCGGTCGACACTGCAAAAAAACAAGCTGAAGAACATAAACACAACTTAAACAAAGAGCTTCAAATTCTGTTTACGCATGGACTCCTTCATTTATTTGGATTTGATCACAAAAACGATTCTCAAGAGAAAGAGATGGAAAACTGGGCTAAAAAGATCCTTTCCTAAAACATTCCGTCTAAATCCATTACTTGCCAGTCACTCGAAGTATCCTTTTTTCTTCTTAGGATATTTGTGATTCTTTGACGATCCATCGGCTCAAGTCTTTTCATTCTACCTTCTCCTGTTAATCTTTGATTTTCAGCTTTTCGTATCAATTGGAAATCGAATCCAGGCAAGCTAAATTCAACTATTCTTTGGTATCCTATTTCAAGTTCCTGTTCTCCGATTTCTGTATATAACGGAGCTTTTTCATCTCTGGTTATTGTGCCACCATTTCTTTTTACTTTTTCGAGGATTTCTTCAAAGTCAGCTTCTTGGCTTTTTGCCCTTGTGTCATCTGTTTCGTGTAAACTATATGCTTTACCAACTCCCATAAATAAATTTGTTAAATTCTGTTTATAGTTTAGCAAGTAGGGGATTGTGATACAATGGCAGTCGTATGAGTAAATTAATTAGATTCAAAAAAACAGTTTACGATTCTGACGAAGGATATAATCTTTATGCCGGCAATTATGACGAAAAGCTTGAGTATTTGAATAGTTTTGAAAAAAGAAAACTGGATGATTTTCTCAAGGATATTAATGGCAAAAAAATATTGGATATAGGATGTGGAACCGGCAGAATAATCCAAGATTTATTAGATAAAGGGGCTGATATAACTGGTGTAGACGTTTCTACTGAAATGTTAAAAATAGCCGAAAAAAAGTTCCCAAATTCTAATTTCGTTGAAGCAGATATTCGCGAATTGCCATTTAAAGATAACACTTTTGATATTGTTATTTGTACATTTGTGATTGTGCATTTAAAACAGGTCGAATTGGAAGGAGCGTTTGATGAGGTTTATAGAATTTTAAAACCTGGTGGCAGTTTTATTCTCACAAATATTAATCAAAAAAAAGCTCCAAAATTAAAAGTAAAAAATATTGGAGAAATAGTAATAAAATCTTATTATCACATGCCTGAACATGTTATAGAGGCCTTAAATAACTGCCGTTTCTCCATTGAAACAGAAGATTTTATAAATGAGGGTGACGTTTGGATAAATCAGATTATTAAAGGAGTCAAGTAATTAAGCCGTCCTCTCTTTGACATCGAATGCGTTTTTATATACTGTTTACGCAGCATTTTTTAATATATATAAATTTTTTTAACTTAATTATCCTATGAAAAATTTGAAAAGGGTAAGCTTGCTATTAATTGTTGCATTTGTTGCAACATTATTCGTAGGCTGTGGAGTAGGTTCAGCACCTGCTGGAGAACCAGCAAAACCTGCGAAGGACGTTGTTAAAGAAGCTTTTGACAACTTCTACAAGGTAAAATCTGGAAATTATGATGTTACCGCAAAAGGCAACATGATGCCTGCAACCGCTACTGGTCTTGCAAAAATGAACTTCGATGTAAAACTTAACGGAGTTTTTGATGGAACAGAACCTAAGGTTCCTAGATTTACTATCGCTCTTGAGGGAAGTGGAACAGAAGAAGGAAAAGCTCCTCAAACTCTTGCTGTAGAAATCAGAATGGATAAAGATAAAATCTTTGCTATTGCTTCTAAGGTTCCTGACCTAGGAGAATCAGTTCCAAAAGAAATGATTGATGCCTATGTTGGAAAATGGTGGTCAACTACACTTCCTCCAGAAGTAATGAATCAAATACAACTACCTACTGCTCAGGACGAAACGGCTATGACTCCTGAACAAAAAGAAATGAAAACTTTCGTTCAAGGATTAAACTTCTTTGATAATATTAAATTCGTTGGAATAGAGACTGTTGATGGAGCTGACGGATATGTTTACTCAGCTGAATTAAGCAGAGAAGCAATCAAGTCATTGATCGAAAAAGGCGCAACATTACAGAAACAACCAATTTCTCCTGAGGAATTAAAGAAACTAGACGATTTCTTGAAAAATCTATCTTTCTCAGCAAAGATCTATATTGGAAAATCTGACATGACTCTAAGAAAAATCGCTGGAAAGCTTGAACTAAAACCAATCGATACTGGCGCTGCATTTGTTATGGATCTTGGCGTTGCAGTTACTGGATTAAATCAAGTTGTAAAAATTGAGGCACCAGCTGGGGCTCAAGAATTTGATTTCTCTAAGATGTTCTAATCTCACATTAGAGATTCTATAAAATTATGAATTATAAAAAAGGCCTCATCGCGAGATGAAGGCCTTTTTTTTGATTTAATTATTCTTTAGTTGATTAGTCAACTTGGTAAGTCAAAGTGACTTTTAGGCTTATTTCTTGCTGTCCAGGCTGAACATTTGGAGATGGTGATAATGCCATCATTTCTCCTCCACCGCCCATTCCTCCTCCGTATGATGGATTTTCGTACTCGTAGTAATTTTTTACTTTTGTTAAATGAAGTCCTGTTTGTTTTTCAATGTTTACTGCAGTTGCCTTTGCGTTCTTGATTGCTTCTTCACGAGCACGAGATTTTACCTCGACTTTATTGTCTACGTCGAAAACTATTCCTCCTACTGAATTTGCGCCCAATTTCGCTGTTTTAGAGATGATTTCACCTATTTGGTTGAAATCCTTCACCTTCACTACTAATGATTGATTTAAAGTGTATCCATCTGGCTTTCCTTCGTAGTTGTAACCTTGGTTCAAATAGTAATCTGTTGTCCTGATGTCTTTTGGATCAATTTTGAAATTTTTAAGCTCTTCGATAATTTTATTTACCTTTTTTGAATTTTCAGCGACTGTTAGTTCTGATGTTTTTCCGTTTGTCATTACTCCAAGAGTAATACTTGCAATGTTTGGAGTGACGTAAGCTTTTCCATCGCCCTCTACCGTAATTTCTCTAGGATAATTTCCTGTTATAGATGTGTACATTTCAACAATTCTAAATCCCCAGAAAATAAATAGACCTGCTAAAAAAATGACTACTAGGTAGAACACTTTTTTGTGTGGCTCGCAGGAGCACAATTTGTCCAACATAATGTTATTGGTTATGAATTTATATCCAAATACTAGCTTTATATAACGAAAAAGCCAGATGTTTTACCTCAATCATATTGCCATGAAAAAAATCTAGTATCCTTTAAAACTCTTTGATTAATTTTGAATAAACTCCCGTAGCCTCCAGAATACTTTCTGCAGGAATAGAAACTAGTTTATCTTCACGTTCAAATATTGGATATAGAACTGTGTACATTTCCGGAAGCATGCATTTCATAGTTTCCGACAATGTCATTTTTTTCGCTAGTTCAACATATCTTTCAAATGAAGTATCAGCATCTGATAAAAGCATATCTATTCCAGTAGCGGCTATTAATTCTTGAGAAGGTGTTTTTAAATATGAAAGTACCATTCCATCGCCTCCTAATTCTTTTGTTTGCAAATGTGCTAAAGCTTTCTTTTCTCTATCTTTTTCGAATACTTTTAAATATTTTCTCCATGCATCTTTCATCAAAGTAAGATCATTAACTTGGCAGAAACCACCAAGACATTTCATTCCATAATATAGAGAAACTAGAAGATAACATGTCATCATGCTAGGGAATATTTTCTTTTCCTGTAGGGCTTTTTTAATCCCTTCTGGAGTCCACTCATAACAGAAAGTATTATCTCGAGAGTGCAATGTATTTGTCTCATCATCATAAAATAACCCCACTCTGTGTAATTTATCATCTACTCCCCAGAACATGTATGTTCCCCAGTCATCTTTCAAAGAGAAAGCTCCAGGAATTCTATCAAATAATCTGTAAATTTCTTCTGATGAATACTTGCCAAATAGGACTTCGTATATTAATGATTTTTTGTTGTTTAAGTGGTGTTTTAGAAGCAACTCTTTAACTAATGTTTCAATCTCTACGTATACTAAATCTGGAACTTTTTTAGAACTTGTTGAGTTGCTGTTGTTATTTTTATCATGGAAAAATTTAGGCCAGATATTGAAATTAATTTTTGTAATTTGTGAGGATAAATCTGGTTCGCTTAAGATGTCTGGCGTTCCAAAATAATTGTCTAAGAAAGCTCGAATTTTGGATCCTCTTCCATTAATTATTTCTCCTGTCTTTTCTTTTTTCGCTAATTGAATTTCGGCTTTATCTAGATCTTCTTTTGTAAATGGACGCATACCGTGAACTACTCCCATTTTTACTTTATCCGGAAGAATTGGGAGTCTTATTAAACTGCCTTCACCATTTTCTCCACCATGGAAAAGTATTCCTCTTGGAAAAGCGCTACTATTATTCACAGAGACACTGGCAAATGATAAAACAATTAGATAATTTAAATCTGGATTCTGAGCTTCAAAATAGGGGATTCCTGAGATTATATTTGAATTAACAAAGAACGGATGGTCTATTGGTCCATGATGGTCTGTAGTCGAAACTAGTGGACTTATTGTTAGCTGTTTTTTTACTCCATCAGCAACATCTTGTCCCAAAATAGGGGATAGAAGTGTTCCTACCATTTCGATAAGCTCTTGTTTTCTTTTATCCAATCTTGGAGTTGGGTTTATGTCGAAAAAGTCCTTAGCATAATCGTAAAGGGTTTTTGCTCCTCGCCTAGCCATAATCTCTCCCAAAATCGGTCTACGTGCCCAAATATTGCCTTTTAAACGTTCTAGTAGTCTTAGAACATGAGCTTTATCTTCGGATGATAGGTGCGAGTGAGGCATTTTCGGACTTTCTTCGGAAGTCATAATATTAATTAATGTTTTCCCCGTGACGGAGATTATATATTCTTTTTTAGAAAATATAAAACGCCAAAGAGGGTATTTTGGCACATTTGGGCGATCTGGTCAAGGGGTTGATGTCGATATCCTGTAATGGCCGGTGATTTTTGTTGGCCAATTTGTGAGGTAATCTGTCTCTACTGTTCCTAAACCGTAATTGTGAATAAGAAGTGGCAGACCGTCACTGCGTCTTTTGTCTGATATAATTGCAATATGTGTCAGATGGTTAGTAGGTAATGGGTCAAATGTTACTAGATCTCCAGCTTGCCATGTCGAAAGATTTTCTATGTTTCCGGGGATTACTTCTGTAGTTATTCGCTCTGTGTATTTATCAAAAAATACTTTTAAATTTTTCACTCTACGGAAATCTATGGCACTATCTGGTTTGTTTACATTTGCATAATCTGCTGGATTTTTTCTTACGTCTTCATCTAATTTTGCACGAAGATCGTAATTCATTTCTTTTAATGCTCGCCATACAACGTCTGCACAAACTCCACTGTTTTCTGGAATTTTTCCGTCAGCAAAGTAACTAGTATCGTATTGTGTTACAACTCCCATTTGTTTTCTAGATGCTAAAACAAGAGCTTTTCCAAAATCAGAATTCGTATCTGGAATTTCGACTGACGGGCCAAGAATTGTTTTTTGAATACTTACTTTAGGATCTTTTTGTAATGCAAAAATTGCTGATAGGGTTATGCCTATTGCTAATATTGCGATTATATAAAAAAGTTTTTTCATGTGATGGATTATACGTTATTCATAAGCGAAATCGCAATTCAAGAGTTATGCTTCAATATGGGCTAGTCTAGAAAAAGCTTAAAAAATGTTTGCTGTGATTTTACGTTATGCTTCAATAGGGAAATGCTAAACTTTCTTCAGAAAATGTACTCCTTCGTCCGTGCATTTTCTTTTGAAAGTTTTCCTGCGCCTACGGCAAAGCTCGCGGAGCTCGCATTGCCTGCGGCTTCGGATCGCATTTCTCGCTATTTATCGGGGTGAGAGGGCTCGAACCTCCGACCTCATGGTCCCAAACCACGCACTCTAGCCAACTGAGCTACACCCCGACGATGATTTTGCATTTCCTTCAAGATCCTGAAACAAGTTCAGGATGACATAGGCGGATGATGCTGTGTGATTCTAGCGAATAAATATTAGATTGTTAAGTCAATTTTTATTTTTTGATATTCCTCCTTCCACATAAGTTACAGAATGTTATAATCAAGCCATGGAAAAACTTTATTCAAATATTATCGGCACTCCGGTAATCGAAGATGATGTTTTTAGGGCTATTGCTGTTATACGTGACGTAGTAGTCGATCCAGAATCTGGGAACGTAGTGGCATTTATCGTTGATCCAAGCAGAAATATGGTCATCGCTCCTGTGGATGTTCTTTCATTTGGAGAGTTTATAAAAATTCATAGTAGTGAATCAATTGTGGAAGGAAAAGAAATTTTTAGAATAGATCGAGTACAAAAAAGAGGCATTAAAATAATGGGGAATCGTGTCGAATCTAAAGATGAAGAATATATTGGAAAGGTTGTTGATTTTTCAATTGATGCAAAAACTTTAACATTAAAAAGACTTTTCACCGCCAAGGGTTTTCTTGGATTAATTAGATATGATCAGAGAATTATTGCTGCAAAAAATATAATAGAAATTCTTCCGGAAAAAATAATTGTTAAGGAAAACTTAAAAACCTCCAAAGAAGAAAAACGTGTAGCTATAGAGGATTTCGCAGTAAGCAGGTAGATAGATTTCCGCTTTCACCCTTTCGGGCATAAATGCGGGAATGACAGAATGCGCAGGAAATATAAGAGTGGACTAAGCAATTACAAAAAAAGACCCCCATTTCTGGAGGTCTTTTAATAGTCTTTTTATATAAAGGCTTATGGTTGTGTACCAGTTCCAGCTCCAAGTACTGTATTTACAACAGCAAATGATAGTAGAACGATGATGATACCAATCAAAGCATACATAATAATTTTCTTTGCATTTCCAACAGCTTCGTCTTTTCCAGCTGCTGTTACGTATGTTACACCTCCGTAGATGATCATGATCACTGCGATTACTCCCAAGAATGTTAAGAAGTAGTTAACCATTCTTAGAACTAAATTACGTAGAGATCCTTCACCTCCTGTAGCTGCTGACACCTCTCCTGGGTTGTCTGTACCTGCGTTTAAGATTGCTGCATTAGCTAGTGCTGGAAATACAGCAAGTAGCGTCAATGCACCAACCATCAAACCAAATACCATTACGGCTTGTTTTAATAGTTGTTTGTTCATAGGAATTTTTAATTATTATTTAATTTTTATACTAGAAGAATTATAGCATAAATGGATTTTTTCCCGCAAGACTCTTGTACTAGAGTAGTATGATTTTCCCCTTGTCAGAAAGAATCTGAACCTCTGGGGATAACGTAAATTTGAATCTTTTTTTAACTTCTCTTTGTGCTAGACGGGCTAAAGAAATTATGTCTTTGGTGGTCGCTTTACCTGTATTTAAAAGGAAATTTGCGTGTTTCTCGGAAATTTTTGCGCCACCGATTTGCTTACCTTTTAGTCCACATTTATCAATTAGCATTCCAGCTGGATTTTCTTTTGATGGATTTTTGAAAAAAGAACCAGATGAAAGACCCAGTGGCTGTTTTTCTATACGAAACCTGTGACTTTCTTTTATCAGTTTAGCTGTTTCTTCTTTTGAAAGTTTTGATTTTTTCAAAGAGAATGTAGCTGAGATTAATATTTCGTGAGATTTTTTCAGTTTACTAGAACGATATTTAAATTTGAAATAAGAGTTTTTTACAGTTTTCCCCTTCGGGATAAATATTTTTCCAGTTTTTGGATCTAAAATTTTTGCTGAATATAAAATATCTTTTGTTTCAAGTCCGTTGCATCCTGCATTTCCATATACTGCAGCTCCAACTGTACCTGGAAGCCCAGCCCATTTTTCCAATGGAGATAAGCCGTTTTTTATAGATTCACTTACTAATTTCGAAACTATTACTCCAGAATCTGCTGTCACTTTATTTTTTTTAAAAACAATTCCTGAAGTTTCATTTTTTATAACTAATCCTCTAAATCCTTTATCATCAAAAAGTAAATTACTTCCACGTCCGATTAACAGATAGGGGACTTTTAATGATTTTGCTAATTTTATAATTTTTGGAAGATCTTTTATGTTCCTTAGAATGTAGAAAAAATCAGCATTTCCTCCTACCTGAAACGTGCAATGATTCTTTAATGGTTCATTTAAAATAATTTCCGGAAATCCTTTTTTTAGTTCAGTGAGTGGGTTTTTCATGTTTTATTTATAGCTTAAAAATGCCAATTTTACAAAAGAATTGACATGGCATTTCATTTAAAATAGAATTTCGCTGCTTTAAACGTAGTACGGGCCACCTTAGCTCACTCGGTAGAGCTACTGTTTTGTAAACAGTGGGTAGTCGGTTCGAATCCGACAGGTGGCTCCATTTTGGCTTTCAGAAGCCGTCTTGACGAATATGCAAAAAGGATTAAAACAAATCTAATCCTACAAGGTGAATTTGAATAAGTGTTATCTTTCCTGTCTTCCTGGCTTGTCTAATCCAGCTAATTCTGCGACAGCCTGCATTCTTTGTGGGTCTCCTGATTCTAAAGCTCTTCCAAGTGCGTGCACCATTAACAGGTCACTTGCTGGTGCTCCAGCCGCTAGACCTGCTTCTAAAAGTGCGTTTGTTTGTTCTCTTAATGCAGCACTCGTATCATTAGCTTCTACGTTATCCAATACTGCCTGCACTTGGTCATGTGCGTGCCAAAGACAATGTTCGTGTGAACTAAAATAAGCTTCATTTCCCATTAGAGCTACACTTGGAACATCTTTCCGATGCATACCTTTTCTTTGACCATCAAGTTCTACAAATTTTCCTTGCTCTGTTCTTCCTGCAGTAAACGTATGAGTTCCTCCACCTAAACAGTCAAATGTAGTGGTTGGGTTTTCTCCTGCCATATTGTAAAAGTTATAAATAGGCTTACTTTTTTACTACTATATAGCATGTTTGTCAAATTTAAACCGTGTTTATTTCTACCTCCTACCTCTCCCTAATATGTCAAAGAACACTAAGAACCTCTTGTTCTCGGTCAAGAAGCTCTCTTATGTAAACTTCATCTACGCACCTTTTGCGGTCGCCTAAATCCTTCACGATTCGTCTCTTCTCTATACTCAAAGGGAAATAGAATATTTTGTAACAAGCGTGCCGTTCCTGTCCATTATCGTCGCAACCAATTGTCTTGTTGGAGTTTTTGTCCTGTTTGTAACCTTTTTCGGTTCTATCTCTTTGTAATGTTATTTTTCCATCTTTCAAGTGTTGGTATTTGTTTTACTGCCAACCATCTGAAAATTTTCCACCATTTCATTTCATTTTTTAAAACATCATCAACCAGTTTTTGCATTTCTTTTAATGACAGATTTGGTTTTCTAAATTCACCATCTTTATAGCAAGAACTACAATACATTTTGCTCAATGTACCATCTTTTTCTGAACCACCTCCATTTTTATCTTGTTTCAGTGGCATGCCGCATGATTGGCACTGTTTGTATTCTTTTTGCATAGATGTTTGATTAATGAAAAAATGATTTTTCTTTAATAATTCTTGTAGATAAAACTAGCTCTTTAATTTCTGATGGCAACTGTTTGTTTTGCCACGCTCGTTCTTTGTCTATTGGCTTACCTGCAAGTTTCAATGCTTTCAAAGCATACAATGCGCCTCCAAGTGAATGATCGGACATATGTGCTGTTGCAACAGCGTGTCCTACTGCACGAGCTACTGCGGTGGCTATTGGACTTGATGCTTCTCTTGCCGCAGCATGTGAATCTACCGAAGCTTTTCTGGCATCTCCTACTGTCGCTTTTCCTCTTGCCCATTCTTTTGCAATAAACAGAGCATGTAAAAGTCGCGGATCTAATCTTTTACCAAATAGAGGCAACACTCTTTTGGCACAAGCGCATGACCATTTTATCATTTGAACATGTTGCTCTTTTTTTAGAGGACCTCCACGATGTTCGGCCACAAATCTAAAGTCTCTCATTTTTTAATTTTTTACTGCTGCCTAGATTATTCTAGCACTTTTAATGTTCCCCAGTGACCATTTTGTCTGTGACCTGGCTTTGTACAGTAATAAATAAATTCTCCAGCTTTATCTGCCGTGAATTCTACTACATATTCTTTATCAGGCTGAGTGTCAGCGTAGACATTAAATTCGTCGATTTTGAAATCGTGCATTCCTTTGGTTACTGTAATTTTGATCCTTACTAAATCTCCTTTGTTTACAGTAATTTCTTTTAATGAATACTGTGGATGCGGTTTACCATCAACCATTTCTACAAATGATGTCATAGTAAACTCTTTGACTGGCTGGTTTTTTGTACTTTCAGTTATAGCTCTCGTAGCGTTTACGCCTAAGTCTTTTGTAGCCAAAGAACTCATGCTGTTCATCAAGATAAAACCTGATCCTGCAACTATGCCTATTATTAGTACCGGAATTATTCTGTTTTCCATGTTTTTTATGTTAATAATTAATATCCTAGCGATTTACTAGGATATTAATATTTCTAGATATTTTTTGCAAGCACTTTTAACGTATCCAGCGTTTGTTGGATAGAATATTGTGGATATGAAATCTCTATGCGTATTTATTATTCTTCTATTTCAAGACTATTTAGGATGTCTTCCATGTCTTTTTTGTACTGCTCAAATAGTCCTGGGGATGTGTACATAAGAACCTGCACAGTTCCAGCTTTTCCAGTGTAATAATATCCGTAATATCTGAAGCTTATTCCTTCCACTGTTCCGTCTATATGTAGGACTAAGACATTTTTCCCGTTTATTTTTCTTGTTTCTTCAAATGTTATTTTTGCGTCTGGAGCTGCAGCTTTAGCGTTATCTAGTGCTAATTTTTTTATTGATTCTTGGCTTACTTGTATTCTTTCCGGAATTATCATTCCATAAACATCTCCATCCACATGACTAAAAAGATATTCAGAAGAATCTCCAGGTTCACCGTTTTCAATTATCCATTTTGATGTGTCATATTTAACTGAATATTTTACTTTTGCACCTTTTAAAGTTTCCGTTTCACCATTTACGGCATCTGTTTTTGTCGATACTGTATCAACCACAGATGTATCTATCTTAAGACCATTCAAAAATTCTGTAAGATCTTTTTCATATTCATTGAATAAGTTTGTACTTGTATAAGCGATTAACTGAATTGATGTATTTTTACCTGTGAAATAATATCCATAATAAATGAAGTCTATGCTATCTATTGTTCCTTCTATTTTCATTGCTGATACGTCGACTCCGTTTACTTTTCTTGTTTCCTCAAATGTTATTTTTGCATTTGGAGCTACTGCTTGCGCATTTTCCAATGCTATCTTTTTCAATGATTCTAATTTTAAACCTATTCTCTCTGGAATAATTTGTGCATTTACGTCTCCATCAACGTGTGCAAATAAATATTCCGCATCAGAATCTTTTTCTGGAGTTCTTTTTGTCCATTTATTTTTATCGTAAGTTAGGCTGTATTTAACTTTTGAGCCAGTAACTGTTTCTTCATCTTTGTTGCTTGAAACTGCAGGTGTAACTGAAAATTTCGACTTTGTTGTCTGCTGATCATTGCCAGTAGGAAGAGAGCAAGCTGTAAAAGTCAGCATTGCTATAAGCATTACTAAAAGTTTTTTCATGGAATTGAGGGGTTATTGTTTTTTTGTATTATACAACAACCTCTTATATTTATTCAAAAGTTTAATCTAGATCCTGAGCAACTTCTCCAAGTTGTGGCCATGCGGCACTGAATTCATTCATGGCCGGCTGTCTATATTCCATCGACCGTTTCCCCATGTAGATCATTCTTTTTGGTCTCTCTGTAAATACTGTTTCTTCTATTGCAGACAGCTCTTTTGATGTTTCGCTTATGTGTACTCCTTGTGCCATCAACCATCTATGATCTCTCATAAATGTCCTAGATGCTTCATATGTTCTTGGATATGTAACCGGAACTCCACCGTATATATTTCTATCTCTTTCAAGGACTCCATCATTATCCAAATATGCTTCTCCTCCCGGTGCAAGCACACTAGCTAATTTAAAAGTTGTTTCTAGGAAATGCTGATCTGTCATGAAGTTTAAAACCTGATATGAAATTGCTGCATCTACAGACCCTTCCGGAATTGGACATCTGGCAAATTCACCAGAAATTATTATCAAATCTTCCTGTAAAACTCCGCACTCTGTTATTTCTTCGGGAGTTAGTTGTTTTGCGAATGGATCTACGTTTACTACTCTTACTTTTCCACGCATAAGTGGATGACGCAAAATGTCTATTGATGCACGAGAAAGAACTCCTCCTCCTATATCCATTACCGTAATCTTTCTTCCTGGATTTTCGTTAATCTTTTTTAAGATTAAAGCTATAAATTTGTAAGCTACAAATTCATCTATCGCCTCGAATGGACGATTTGTAAGACTAAAATACTCCGATCCGTCTTCTCTTTCTGCGAGTGGAAATTCCCAATCTCCGTCACCCTGCATATCTATGCGCCAACCTGAAACTTCCGGAACATCATTCAAGTCCGCATCTCTCTCAAGTCCTGGTTGTCCATCCATCTCCCCTGGTTTCATTTTTGAATATTTTATTGCGAGGGAAGTTTTTACCACACCACGGTATTTTGGGCAATAGAAAAGCTCACGAAATCAATCGCCTTTATCGTTCAATAATCTTGCTTAGCATTGATCCTATTTGTCTTTTCGTAGAGTTTGAATTACTACTCCTACAGTAACAATTGCTGCGACTCCCATTGCCGCCCATGGTAGCCAAAGCATCTTTTCCGTAACTCTACTTTCTTCTGTATCACAGACGTCTCCTATGCCGTCTCCATCTGTATCTAATTGAGAGCTATTCGGATCTTTTGGACAATTATCTTTTGAGTCAATTACTCCGTCTTTGTCGTGATCTTCACATGCGTCTCCTATCTTGTCGTTATCTAAATCTTTTTGGTCTTCATTGCTTAAATTCACACAATTGTCGCGATAATTTGGAATGCCATCTGAGTCTGCATCTGGATCTTTGTATGCTGGATTTGTTTCTTTTGGACCTAATGTTGTCGTCTTTATGTCGTCCGGAGTTTGTAATAAATTTCCCGATTCTCCAGTTTCTATATCTACGTAACTCGCAGCGTCAGCATATACTTTGTATGTCTCACCCGGCTTTGCAAGCCACACAACTTCTTCTCCTGATTTTATGTCTTTTGCTTTGTCGTCAGCAAAAGTTATTTCACGTAACCTTAATGGCTGAGCGTGTTTGAAATTTATTTTCCATAACTTTGATGTTCTTTGTGGAAAACTAATTATGTCGCTTGGATACTCTTCTTTTGCCAATGCTGTTACCCATTCTCCATCTATATTTGCCTCTATTGAAACTGCATAAGGAAGTGCTACATGATCATCCAATTCTAGATATAAAGTTGATGAAGTTAAAGGTTTTGAAAATTGTAAATTTATGAACGCAACTCCTTCGTCTTTGTCTAAATCAAATTCCGCAATTGTCTTTTGATTTTGATCAACAAAGTAATTTTTATCTCCTCTTACTGCTGAAGTTTCTAAAACCGTAACATCTGGATAATCATTTCTTATTTTTTTGGTAATGGCTACCGGCTGAGCTTTTCCACTCTTTTCTTCAACAGCTGCTACTCCAAAATTCTGAGTATTTTGCAATGTAACTTTTAATGGAGTAGGGAATGTTAATTCTACTGGTTTCACGCTATACATATTTCTAAATACACTTAAATCGTTTACAGAATCTGTTGCCGCGAATGCTAAAAATGGAGCCGCCAATGATGTCATTATTACAACTAACGAAATTGAAATAATAGTTTTTTTCATATGTAAAATTATTTGTTAATTATGCCCTGTTTCTTTTGAAAAAAAGCAGTTGTTATTAATAAAATTCCAATTACTACGAATGTAATTGTTCTCGCTACAAGCACCATTTCCCATACTTCAACAAAAACTAAACGTAATATTACAGCTATCAATATTCCTAGTCCCATAAATCTTAAAGTCTTGCTTTGCCTACTTAGTCCTGTGAAGAATAACGTCAATGCTGCAACTGTATAAATTACCAATGCTGTACCGTGAGCAGTACTGTCTGAAACAATTATTGATTCCAAAGATCTCCATATCAACCCAACGAAAAATATTATAGAAATAATATATTCTGCAATTGATACCGTTGTAAGTTCTGATTCATATTCTTTTGCTTCATCGCGGCCTTTCAACGTATAAATCATTGTCGCTACATAACATAGAGACGCACCTGTTACCAACAAAACAAAGAAATCTTTATTTAACAACCAATTGTAATCAGCGAAACTTTCTAAAGAAAGTATCACAGGGAATACAAACAGTAGTGATGTTATAAGCGTTGCTTTTACATCAAAAAGAACATATCTAACTAAAGCTACGATACCCACCGCTTCTAATGCCAATGCAATAACCAAAGATTGATCTTCTAGCTCAAATGACGTAGCTGCTCCCAATAAGGCAATGCCAGCTGCACCACTTAAATAAACAACTTTTTTTGGAGCTCCAATCTTTATAGCGATTACTGCTACAACCACTGCAAAAAGAATTGCAACCGCGAGTACCATGCTCTGCCATTCGTCTGGTACATATTTTCCAACCCATGTAATTGCTAATATTACCGTTACTATCGTCGTCAACATATCTCCAGTTGTGATTTTCTTTGAAGATAAAACTGCCGAAAATGTTCCTATAAAAAATAAAGAATAATAAAACCACATAAATACCCATGTGCCGATTTGCCCTAGGTCTCCTGCATTAAATGTGTTTAATGAATATATTCCCGTAGCAACTAATGCCATTGGCAAAAGAACTCTCCATCCTCTGATTGCAACAATTGTAAAAATGCCACAGTCCAAAATTAATACATACATGTTCAAAAATAAATAATTTCCTTCATTGCTGTTTATCAACAAAGGCGCGATCATACCACCAAGAAAAGCTGTCACCGCAAGAGATAATGAGTGATTTGTCACAGCTACAATTGCGACCATTATTGCAGTGAAAGCCATTATTCCTAATGCCGCCTGTGGAGTAAAAATATTGTAATAATTTCTAGCAATATAAACTGTAAACAAAATTGCAACTGCCCCTAGTGACATCAATACTTGTCCCGGAATAGGTCTTTTTTTCAATTGAGTAAAACCTCCTAAAAGGATTCCTGCGCCAACTACTATACCCATAGCAACTCTTCCCATTTCACCAATCCAGTTGTTTACAATCGCATATCTTACAAACCAAACTATCGCCGCAAGAACAAATAAAGCTCCAAGCTTCATTAGCCAATCTGTCTTTAACCAATCTATAAAATCTCCAAAATAATTTGGGCCTTTTGGTTCTGTATGATGATGTATTGTTTCTACAGACTTAACCTCTGTGTGACTTTGTTGATGATGCTCCACTTTATAATCTTTGTGCCCATGCAGTTTGGATTCTTCGAGAATTGTTTCTACTTCTTTTAACCTTCCACTTATTTCTCCCATTTTCCATATTACAAAAACCAAAACAACTGCCACCAAAACCCCAAAAAATAGAGCCATATTATTTAGTTAGAAAGTTTTCTTCTTTGGATGTTACTTAAATGGTCATCAAATTGCAATAATTCGCATAAAACTGGCTCAGACAGCCCCTAGTTGACTTCTTTGCTGTTTTTGGTATAATTCCTGTCCTAGCAAAGGAAGTTAACCTATATTTTTATGGAAAATGAGTCTTTGTTTAAGCCAAATTGGATGATTTCTCATGAAGAGATAGGTTTTGCCCTATGTCTAGCTTTCTAGAATAGTTTTGGCTGCTTGAAGTATCTAACTTCTATCACGGGAACTAGACGAGCCAATTTTTGCATTACTATCTTGAAATCGTTATCGTTTTTTGTTGTTTCTAAAATGAATTCTGTTTTGTGAAATTCCTCTTTTTCGTCGGCTGGTCTAGAGTCTACGGCTTGAATATTTACATTGAATTTTCTAAATAGAATAGTTATACGCGCCATAACTCCCGGCGAATTTTGTAATCTGGCTGCGACAATGTAGCGACTTGTAGTTGGCATGTGAGTTTATGATTTTTTTAGTAAATCTTCGTCTTTTAATGCTTGCTTGTGTAATGGTGTATTTGGAGGAACCATTGGGAATACGTGCTCATCCGGATAAACTTTGAAAGTAACTAATGCTGGTCCTTTTATTTTTCTCATTTCATCAATAACTTTTTTTGCATCTTCATATGTTTCCGCCCTGAATCCTTTTATTCCAAATGCTTCTGATAATTTTACAAAGTCTGGATTATGTAAATGAATTGAAGATAAATTTCCTCCGAATAATAAATTTTGCCACTGACGAACCATTCCAAGGCTTGAATCTTCCATTATTACAATTTTTACCGGAATATTATGTTCCGCAATTACGGCCAATTCTTGCATATTCATTGTAAATCCACCATCTCCACAAATAGCCCAAACTTCGCGATCTGGAACACCTAGTGCCGCACCTATAGCTGCAGGAACGCCATATCCCATTGATCCTAGTCCTCCCGAAGAAAGATAGGAAGCTGGATGGCGGAATCTGTAAAAACGTCCAGTCCACATCTGATTGCGTCCTACGTCACTTGCAACGATCGCATTACCGTCTGTGGCATCTGATATCATTTTGACTAGTCGAGGCTGACTTAGGAATCCTTTTGGAGGTTCTGGACACCATTTGAAATCTAAGAAACCATATTTCTCTTTTAAGTCTGCGATGTGTTTCCACCATTCTGTGTACTTGTGTTCTACTAAAAGTTTATTTGCACGTGTAAGGATGTCTTTTGCGTCGCCCATGAGAGGAAGCTCTGCCGGAACTATTTTGTCTACTTCTGAAGGATCGATATCTATGTGTACGAATGTTTTTCCTTTTATAAATTCTGTCGGACGACCTGTAATACGATCACTGAAACGAACTCCAATCGCTATTATCAAATTTGCTTCATCTGTAATAAAATTTGCTACTGCATCACCATGCATTCCTACCATTCCAAGCCAAAGTGGATCACCTTGAGGAAAACTTCCAAGACCAAGAAGTGTATTTATAACTGGAACATTGTGACGTTTTGCAAATTCAAAAAGTTCTTTTGTCGCATGAGAAATTTCAACTCCATGTCCTGCAAGAATCACAGGTTTGACTCCATCTTTTTCTAAAAGTTCATCTAGTTTTTGTATGTCTGAATTTGAACAAACTTCTGGGATTGGAATATATCCCGGCAAATCCATTCTCGGATTGTCGTCATAGACAGCCTTAGTTATCCATGCATTCTTTGTAAAATCTACGTGTATAGGTCCTGGGCGACCTGTACTTGCAAGGTAAAACGCCTCTTTGAGTACCCGACGAATGTCTTTCGCATGAGTGACAAAATAACTGTGTTTTACTGCCGGCATAGACATCCCTATGACATCCGCTTCTTGGAATGCGTCTGTACCTGTCAACTCCTCGACAACCTGTCCAGTGATGTAGACAACAGGCACTGAATCCATCATTGAATTTATGATGCTCGTCATTAAGTTTGTTGCGCCTGGCCCTGATGTCGCAAGAGCTACTCCAGTCCGTCCTGTGGCACGTGCATAACCATCTGCTGCAAAACCTCCACCTTGTTCTTGTTTAGACAAAATATGGCGAATTTTATGACCATATTTATTTATCTTGTCATAAAGCGGAAGGACTACTCCTCCCGGAATTCCAAACATAAGATCGACACCTTCTGCAGCTAATCCTTCGCAGAATATATCTGAACCTAATTTTTGATTGTCTATAGACATGGTGTTTTTTACTTCTTTTGATTTTCTGGACGAAGACGACGAACTGCTTCGCCAGCCTGCCACATTTCAGAATTATGAATTTCTGCTAATTCTTTATCTAGTTTACTTCTATAGTCTGGATCACTGCCAGCTTCCAAAACTATTTCTGTTTCTGTTCCATTTTTTACTCTTTCATAAAGATCTTCAAAAACCGGTTCGACTGCTTTTCTAAATCTATGACGCCAATCTAGAGCCCCTCTTTGTGCCGTAGTTGAGCAATTTGCAAACATCCAATCCATTCCTTTTTCTCCAATTAATGGAGTCAAACTTTGGGTAGCTTCTTCTACTGTTTCATTAAAGGCTTCGGAAGGAGAGTGTCCTTTTTTTCTAAGTAAATTGTATTGAGCCTCCATAATTCCAGCTATTGCTCCCATTAAAACTCCACGTTCTCCAGTTAAATCACTCCACACTTCTTTTTCGAATGTCGTTTCAAAAAGAAATCCTGAGCCGATAGCGATACCTAAAGCAAGTGTGCGATCTAATGCGCGACCAGTTGCATCTTGATAAACTGCATAACTCGAATTTACGCCTTTTCCTTCTAGAAATAAGTTTCTAACTTTTCCTCCTGGACCTTTTGGTCCTGCCAAAATAACATCTACGTCTGCCGGTGGAATAACTCCTGTTTGATCTTTATATACAATTGAAAATCCGTGTGAAAAATATAAAGCTTTTCCTGCAGTAAGGTGTGGTTTTATTTTATCCCACATAATTTTTTGTGCGGCGTCAGAAAGAAGATACATTAAAACAGTTCCTTTTTCTGCAGCTTCTTCAAGGTCGAAAAGTGTTATATTTTCTACCCATCCATCCTTCTCTGCTTTCACCCAAGAATCTGTTCCTTTTCTCTGACCGATGATTACCTTTATTCCATTGTCACGCATATTTAGGGCTTGTCCCGGCCCCTGAACGCCATAGCCAAGAACTGCTACAACTTCGTCTTTTAAAACTTCTTGTGCTTTTGATAATGGGAATTCATCTCTCGTAACAACTGTTTCTTCTGTTCCTCCAAAGTTCATTTTAGACATAGATGTTTGTGGTTAATTTTTAGTGTAAGCTTCCCTGAACTTTTTCATTAATGGAGTTAATGTGCGAGTTGGGATTTTAATGTTTTTTAAACGTTTTTCAATTTCTTTTTTCGACAGGCGAACATTCATTTTTCTTTTTGGAATATCAATATCTATGATGTCACCATTTTTTATAACACCAATTACTCCGCCATTATAAGCCTCTGGAGTGACGTGACCGATACATGCTCCACGAGTTCCTCCTGAGAATCTTCCGTCTGTAATAAGTGCTACTTTTTTGTATCCTGCTCCTGCAATAGCTGCCGTAGGAGTAAGCATTTCTGGCATTCCCGGCGCTCCTGCCTGTCCCATAAAATTTATTACTATTACGTCTCCTTCTTTTATTTTTTTATTCTCGATTGCATCAAGAAGAGTCTGTTCAACATTGAAAACTTTTGCAGGACCAGAATGAACAAGCATGTCTGAGGTAACTGCTGTTTGTTTTACTACTGATTCTTTCGCAATATTTCCTTTCAATACTGCAATTCCACCTTCTTTATAAAATGGATTATTTAAAGGTCTTATTACTTCTTTATTTTTTACTTTTGAATTTTTAGCTATTTTTTTTATATCTAATCCGTTTATTGTAGGTGACGATTTCAAATGAGATTCAAGCTGATGAATAACTGCCGCAACGCCTCCTGCAGCCCATAAATCCTCCATGAAATATTTTCCTGCCGGACGAATATTACAAATATTTGGAGTGACTTTAGAAATTTTATCAAATAAATCCAATGATAAATTTATCCCTAATTCTTTTGCAATTGCCGGAAGATGAAGTGCAACATTTGTGGAACCACCTATCGCCATGTCTGTTGTAATTGCGTTATGGAAGGCGTTTTTTGTCATTATCATTTTTGGAGTAATATTCTTTTTTACTAACTCCACAATTTTTCTTCCAGTCTCGTAAGCCTGTTTCTTTTTTTCTTCTGATACGGCTAATGTCGCTGCACAACCGGTTAAAGACATTCCCAAAACTTCTGTCATACAAGCCATCGAATTGGCAGTAAATAAGCCACTGCAGCTACCTGCACCAGGACAAGATTTACATTCGATTTGTTTAGCTTCGTTTACGGAAATTTTTCCTGCTTTATATTTTCCAACAACTTCGAAATCAGAAACCACATCAAGTTTTTCTCCATCATGTTCGCCTGATTTCATTGGACCACCTGTAAGAATTGCACATGGAATATTTATTCTTCCTGCAGCCATCAACATTCCAGGAGTAATTTTGTCGCAATTTGTAACCCCAACCCATCCATCTAAAGAATGAGATAATGTCATAATTTCAATATTGTCTGATATGTGATCACGAGATGGTAGAGACAATCTCATCTCCGCATACATAGCTATTCCATCGCAAACCGCCGGCACTCCCCATTCGAAAGGAACGCCTCCTGCATCACGTATTCCACGTTTTACTTCTTTGGTAAGTTCACCTAAGTGAATGTGACCAGCAACTAAATCCGTATATGAATTCGCTATCCCGATAAATGGTTTTTTGAAATCCGGATCTTTTAATCCAGTTGCCCGAAGAAGTGAGCGATGGGGGAGAGTTTCTATTCTATTTTTTAATATGTCTGAGCGCATAATTAATTAACTTTAGTTAACCATTTCATATATTTTTTGTTGTTTCCTGTAGTTACATCGCTAAATACTTTTCCTGTTTTTTTTGTAACCGGCCCCATTTTTCCATCTCCTATAAGCCTTTTATCTACTGATGCGATCCAAGCAACTTTTGCCGCAGTACCGGTAAAAAACAATTCGTCAAAAGTATATAAAGTAGATCTATCAATTTCTTCTTCGTTAACTTTTAATTTCAATTCTTTCTCTAATAATTCCATCAAACTTCTACGAGTTATTCCATTTAGGTTGTTTGCGGAAAGCGGTGGAGTATAAACAACTCCATCTTTCACTCCAAAAATATTGGCTCCACTAGCCTCACAAACCTTTCCATCACGATTTAAAAAAACCGCTTCGTCAAACCCATTCTGTACGGCTTCTGTTTTTGCCAAAGCAGAATTTGCATATCCTCCAGTTATCTTTGCTTTAGTAGAAATCATATCGTCATCGAATCTCCTCCAGCTAGAAACGCATATATCCAATCCTTTTCCAGAGTCGAAATAATCTTTTAATGACATCATGTATACTGCAAGATCATCGTCTTCATTGTCGAAACGTGGAGTTAATTGTACTGATCCTGCATATAAAGTTGGTCTAATATATAAATCTTCCAATGCTTTATTTTTCTTTATTAAATCTAAAATTATTTTTTTGAATTCTGAATAAGAATACTTAAATTTCATTCCAGTAATCTTTGCGGCTTCAGTAAGTCTCTTATAATGATCTTCCATTCTAAATAAATATACAGCGCGTGTTTTTGGGTTGTAGTTGCCACGAATTCCACTAAATACTCCGAGTCCATATTGAATAGCTTTGCATTGAATTGGGACTACGGCCTCTTCGTTTTTGCAAATTTTATTGCGTATGTATGCGTAAGGGAATGATGTTGTTTTTGCCATATAGATTTATGATTTTATATAATATTTCTTATTATAGTCCTTAGTAGATCCCGGATCGAGTCCAGGATGACAAATCGCTTCACGATTTGCCATTTTTATCATATAAGAAGTTGTAGCATTTCTCAAAAGCTTGTACTGACGCAACAATCACGTCTGGAGAAATTGTTGTTGCGATTATCTTGTTTCCATTTTTATCTACTGCGGTCATCACAACTTTTACGGACGCATCCACTCCTCCCGTGAATATTTCTACGTTGTAATCAGTAAGAGTAACGTAAAGTTTGTCGTGATCTTTTATGCTTCTTTTTAGCGCTGTAATAATCGCATCTACTGTTCCTACTCCCTCTGCCTGACCCAATAAAATCTTGTCGCCGTATCTTAGTTTTATTGAAGCCTGAGCCTTTTTATACTTAGACGTTTTCGTTTCAAAATCTATAATTTCTAGATATTTTTGCTTTAAGTTATATTCATCCAAGTGTTCCTCGATAATGTTTTTTAAGTCCTGTTTTGTGACAGTTTTTCCTTTTGTTTCAAATGCCTTGATACTATTTATGGCATTTTTAGTAACAGAATCGCTCAAATTAATTTCGAAATTTTTGTGGATTATTTTTTTCAAATCTTTTATTTCCGGAATTTTTTTCCACAAAACCTCTTCTTTGTTTTTTAGAGTTTCAGACTTCAAATTATATAATTTTTGTTCTAAGTAATTATCTACTTCTTTCATGTCCGGATCTATTGTTGGAGGATCAGGAAGAATCTTTACTGCAGATTTTGGGTCTTTTAAGCCGTTCCCAGTAGCTATACAAACTACTGTATCGTCTTTTTTAAAGAATTTTTTTTCTGATAATTTTGCTACTGCTGCAATAGGAAGTGCTCCTGATGGTTCTACAAATATTGCTTCTTCTTTTGCTAAAAGCTGTTCACTTTCCAAAACTTCTTCGTCTGTTAATTCCGCTACTGCTCCTTTTGATTCAGATAAAGCTCGTAATACTTTCTTTCCATCTAATGGGTTTCCTGCGGCTACTGCGCTACATATAGTATTTGGCTTATCTAATGGAATAAAATCATTTTTCTTAGACTTAAATGCCTTTACCACAACGTTACATCCACCTGGTTGTACAGCTATTAATTTCGGCAAAGTTTCTATTAGATCTAATTTTTTTAATTCTTGAAATCCTTTCCAAATTGCAGATAAATTTGTTCCACAGCCAACAGGACAAACTACATAGTCCGGAGACTTCCATCCTAATTGTTCGGCTATTTCATATGCTTGTGATTTTTGACCTTCTAGTCTAAATACATAATCTCCCGCTAAATAAAATTTGTGACGTGCCGCCATTTTTGCTGCCAATTTCGCACATTCTGAATATGTTCCACGCACCTGAAGAATACGAGCTCCATAAGAAAGAGTTTGTGCCAATTTTCCTATTGGAGTTCCTTCTGGAACAAGTACGTAACATGGAATTTTTGCGATCGTGCAATATGCTGCAACAGAAGCAGCCATATTTCCTGTAGATGCCAAACAAACGGCTTTTGCTCCCATTTCCAAGGCTTTTGTTATTTCAACTAATGTTCCACGATCTTTGAAAACTCCTGTAGGATTTGCTCCTTCATTTTTCACATATAGATTTTTTATTTTGTACCTCTTCGAAAGATTTCGACAGTGATGTAATGGAGTTCCTCCTTCGTTCAAAGAAACTATTTTCTCCAAATTTAAAATTGGATAAAGAGTTAAATATTTCAATGCTGAAATTGGTGCATTTTTTAATGCAAATAAATTTAATCTCTGTTTAATAAAATCATAATTATATACAACATCTAATGGGTCTCCACATTTCAAACATGTAGTGCATGTCTGTTTTTCATCGAACTCTGCCTTGCAAGTGATGCAACGAAGTGTGTAGAAATTCTCGTTTACTGCTGCCATTTTTTTGAGTGTTATATTTTAAAAAAACCTCTTTGTCTAGAGAGGTTATTTTAGCGCAAGTCATTCCCTCTCTAGATAATAGAGATAATAATTAGCACTAGAATGAATTGAACTAACTTTTTCATATTTGAAATTTGACTGCCTGAGTATAACAAGGTGACTTATAGAAGTAAACTATTTTTTTCTGCTCAATATTTCTATAAGACTACCAACAACTATTCCTATTCCACCAATAGTTGTTATATGTAAACCATATCCAACATATCCAACAACGTTACTTGTTGCTGTATACATAGCATAAAGATCTACTCCTCCTATTGCTGTCGCAATTAAGCCAAGCATCAATACTAACCAATGTGGAGCTTTTTCTAGAATTACCAAAATTATTGCTAATGCTCCAAGAACAATTGTGATTTTCCCGTCACCTTCAAGCCCTGTAACCATGATATCTTTTCCAGACATATCTGAAGCTACTCCCCATGGAATGAATGAAGAAATCATCAATGCAAGTGATGATATAAGTGCAACTACTCTTCCTACTGAATATAGTTTTTTGGGAAAGCCAAAATGGAACATATTTTTATTGTTAGAAATGAGATCGAATATATTCTAGTACTTTTGAGGTAGAAAACAAGATAGGGGAATGGTGGGGAGGGTTTCTCCCTTCGCTTTAAAAATATGGGGTATGAATTTAGCGTTATGGTTCAATAGGGAAATGCTAAACTTTCTAAAAGAAAATGTCCTCACTTTGTTCCGGGCATTTTCTTTTGAAAGTTTTCCTTCGTTACAGCAAAACTCGCGAGCTCGTATTGCTTCCACTTCGGATCGCATTTCTCGCTACTTAATGGTGGGCAGGGAGGGTTTCTCCCTTCGGGAGTAAACTTCTCAACCCTCTCTTTCCCACAGCAAAAAACTGTCCCCGAGCTTTGCTCGGAGCCACTTTTTTGGTGGGCAGGGAGGGTTTCGAACCCCCGGAGGCGTGAAGCCAGCAGATTTACAGTCTGCCCCATTTGACCACTCTGGTACCTGCCCATTTTGGAGCTAAATTGCAAGGAGGATTATAACGAAAAGGAATTTTAATGCAAATATAAGTTTTGATTTAAACGGTTTAAGCTTTTTTGTTTTTCAATAGGAGATATTTTGCACTTCATTACTGCCTTTTTTAAAATATTTATATTCTCGTCATAAGTTCGGATATCTACCGGATACGGAGTAGAGTCTTTTCCTCCATGAGCGAAACTATAACGTGCAGGATCCATGTATGAAGCTTTTGCTCCATAAATCACTTCTGATACTAGAGAAAGCGCTCTAATCGTTTTTGGGCCTACGCCTTTCATTGATAATAAATTTTCATATTTTTCAGGTTTTTCGTCGCAAATTTTGTAAAGAATCTTGTCGAGATATTTACTTTGTGAAAAATTTTCAGACACAACAGGATGAGTTGTAAATTCAGTATTAAAAAGATCAATCATCGTAAGCTGATCTTCGTTTTGTTTTACACTTATCATTCGCGAAAGAGATGATGAATGTTTTCGTAATAATTGAATATCTTTCATTACAGTAGCGTAATTCGAATTAACTAATTCCATTGATAGATCACGATTTCCAACACTATCTATCGATGTCATATTTAGAACTTTTCCTTTTGCGATCATGTCCGTCATAATTCCGCTATGCGGCTCCTGAACTAGATCTTTTGCATTTTCTGAAAACCAATGATATCGACGTGCTGTTTTTTTTATTTTGTTCATTCCTTGTTGTACTACCGCCCAAGCTCCATTTCTTGAAAAGAAAAAAGTGTGATGATAAAGTTCAAATCCATCTTGAATTAACGCGCTGTCTACTTTTGCACTCATCTTTGAATTGTATACTAAATTTTTTCCATGCTTGTCTGGAAGACTCAAAATATTTGCCCAAGATTTTATTTGATCCGGAGTTTTCAAAGATGTTTTTCCTTTTCCTCCGCAAATAAAAACTCCCAGTTCTTTCTCAAGTCCTCTAAGTGATTCTTTTAGGGCTGCTGTGAGAATTGTTGTCAGTCCACTGGCGTTCCAATCGAAAGCTAGAACGGTCCCTAACGATTGGAACCAAACCGGATCAGCTATTCGTCTAATGAATTCATCTGATCCATATTCAGCAATAAGTATCTGCATAATTTCACGACCCATCGTTACCATCCGTTCAAATAACCAAGGAGGGCATTTGCCGTAGTCGAGCGTAAATGTAGCAATTCCGCGATGCATAGGAAATTTGTTATGCTTGGATTATAGGTGAGTGAACGCTCACCGTCAATGTTGGAGTTTTTCTTTGAATGTTTTTGGCATAGAATGTGTTCACTTTATTTAAATCTATCATGGGAAGAAGTAAACTCAAAAAATTTGCGGAGATAAAAACTTTTGAAAATGTTTTTAATTGTGAATCTGATATAAAAGGAAAATGGACCAAAAACTTTTTCAAAAACAAAAATCCGATAGTCCTCGAACTTGGCTGTGGGCAGGGACATTATACAGTCGCGCTTGCACAAAAATTTCCAAATAAAAACTTCATCGGCATTGATAGAAAAGGAAATAGAATTTGGGGTGCAGCAAAAAAAGCTATTCAAGAAAAGTGGAATAACATCGCGTTTTTAAATATTAACATAGAAACTCTAGAAAAATTTTTCGAAAAAAATGAAGTTGATGAAATATGGATAACTTTCCCAGACCCTTATCCAAAGCCAAGTAAAGCAGGTCGAAGATTATCTTCTTCGAGATTTTTGGACATTTATAGAGGTGTTATCAAAAAAAATGGAATCATTCATTTAAAAACTGACAGTTTGAAATTATTTGATTTTTCAGTCGAAACCGTAAAAAAAGAAAAGTGTAAAATCCTTGAAGAAATGAGAGATATTCACTCAAAAGAATCTATGAAAAATCGCGACATAGAATTAAAAGATCTTCTCGATATCAAAACCTTCTATGAAGATAAATTCATGAAAGAGGGAAGATCAATTTATTACCTTCGATTTAGTTTAGGATCGAAACGTTGTAAGCAAGATAAGTAGCAAAAGCTACCCATAAAGCGTAAGGAATAAGCATTACTGCAGCTTCTTTTGATGTTTTCCAAATAAGACCTATCAAAAGAATAACTGTTAATTCCAAAACCATCATTTCGAATACAGAAGCTTTCATGTAATGGAGAACAAAGAAAAGAAGACTCCATCCTACATTTAAAATCGCATTTGCAATAAAAAGACCAATCACAAAATTAAATTCTGGACTCTTTCTTTTGAATAGTAACAAAAATCTTTTTCCTTCTTTTGCCTTGTTCCAAAATATAATTGCAGAAACAGCAGTAAGAATAAAAATAATATTCCAAGCAACTGAAATAACCCATCCTGGAGGCGTAATTTCAGGTTTCACAACTTCCATTAAATACCAATCCATTCCCATTTTTGTAAGTAATCCACCAACTACTCCAACTAAAATTACTACCAACGGAATAACAAAATAGTGCTTTTTTATTTTCATGGAATGAGAGGTTAATTTTTATTATTTATAAATAAATTTTCCGATAAGATCATACTCTTTGGCCGAAACTATTTCTACTTTATAGAAATTATTTAATTTGACATGTTCGCTGCTTTTTATGATAACTTCGCCATCAATATCTGGCGCGTACCTTTCCATGCGACCAACGTATAAACCCGCATGTGGATCATGTTTTTCGACCAACATTTTAAATGTTTTTCCTATAAAAGATTTGTTTTTTTCGAATGAAATTTTCTGTTGAATGAACATCGCTTTTTCCATTCTCGAATGTTTTGTTTTTTCTGAAACTTGTTTTGGAAACGAATATGCTGGAGTATTAGGCTCTCTGGAATATTCAAATACTCCAAGGTTATCGAATTTTATATCCTGCATGAACTTTATAAGATTTTTGAATGCTGCCTCTGTCTCGCCCGGGAAGCCAACAATCATGCTTGTTCTAAGCGTAATTTCTGGAATAGTTTTTCTAATCAATTTTATTTTTTCTAGAATTTTCGCAGGATCATTTGGACGGGCCATTTTTCTCAAAATTTCTTTATCTCCATGCTGAAGTGGAACATCTAAATATTTACAGATTTTTTCTGAAGATGCCATCACTTTCAGAAGTTTCTCGTCTATTCTTTCCGGATATACATAGAGTACTCGAACCCAAAAATTTCCTTTTATCTCTGCGATTTTCTTTAGTAATAGATACAGTCTGTTTTCGCCATATAAATCCTTTCCGTAACATCCACAATCTTGTGCTACTAAAATAATTTCTTTTACTCCAAGCTTTATCAAATCTTTTATCTCGCTAAGGATTTCTGGCATTTTTCTACTGCGATAATTTCCTTTTAGATATGGAATATAGCAGTAACTACAGCGATTATCACAACCTTCTGCAATTTTTACATATGAGTACGAACGTGGAGTTAATAAACTTTTTCCTGCAAAAGTTTCGAATGTTGTTGGTTCTTTTTCTACTGCTAAAACTTTTTCTCCACGAATGATTCTGTTGAAAATTTTCTGAATATTTTGGTAGTTCGCACTTGTAACTATTCCATAAATTTGTGGATATTTTTTAAAATCAGACTCCTTAAATTGGCCTGCTAGACAGCCTAAAACGATTATCTTCTTATTCTTAAGATTTTTAATATTTTCAAAAACTTCATCTCTGGCAGATTTCAAAAATCCACAAGTATTCAAAAATACATATTCTGCATCACTTTCATTTACTAAATCTGCATTATCAATTCGCGCAAGAACTGCTTCCATGTCGGCAAGATTCTTTGGACAGCCGAGTGATACAATCGAAATTGTAGGATTTTTCATGTTAGTTTAAGCCAAACGCTGCACGTACTGTGATTGTAACTTCTTTCTCAATTGAAGAAGTATCGTATGTGCCATAATCTGAAACGTCGATTGAATTTACAGGTAGAAGTTGTGTAACTCCTACTGCGGCGTCAGTCATAGTTGATACGCTTTTTCCTCCACTTTCTGCAATTTTATCAGCTCTTGCACGAGCGTCTTTTATGGCCGTACCAAGCAATTCAATTCTGATATCAGCAAGCTTTGTGAAGTAATATTCTGGAGCATTTGCTGAGAACATAACGTCCTTATCGATAAGGTCTTTTGTCTTGTTTGCTAGGTCTGTTATTTTCTTAACATCATTTGATTGTACTTCTACATTTTGAGTAAGAACATATTTTGGAGGTTCGTTATTGTAGTTGTTGTAGACGTATTTCTGATTCATGTATACAGGTGAAATAACCTGAGTTTTTTCGTCGATACCGTTATCCGTGAAGAATTTCTTAACAATTTTTAGATCTTTTTCCATTTCCAAATATCCTGCTTTTAAATCTGATGTAGGAACTTCTCTTGAGAAAGATCCTGTGAATTTTCCCATGTCTGAAGTAACTACTTTCTTTGCAGAACCTGTAACGGAAAGGCTATTGTCTAAAGCTTTAACTTTGTAAAAAGTGTTTGCTACGACAACTGAAGAAACTATCAAACTTAAACCCACGATTACTCCAAGGATAATTGATTTTGAATAATTATTTTCCATAAAAAAGTGATTAGAAGATGCTTTTGCGTGACTATATTAGATTATATAAAGGCTGATTTCAATGAAAAGTACACCTATTGACTTAATTGCGTTTTTCTTTTATAATTCGCTTCCTGTAACTTATAATAACTCAAAATATGGCAGACTCTACAACTAAAAACCTCTCAGGTGACCCTTATGATAATCCTGATGCTGACATAAATGCCGAGGCTAAAGATTTCGGTGAGGAAATTAGATCACATGAAGTTGGAGAAAAAATTTGGGAACTTTATAAAAGCCTTAAAGATGCCAGAAAGGAAGAAATGCCTTCTCCAGAATATCCACGCCTATTATTAATGGACTTGTTGAGCACATTAAACATGAGTGATTTTAGAAGACTAAAAATAAGAGAAGAAGACATTGGAAACTTACAGACTTTCCCTGAATTTATTTATTCTGTTGGCCCAAAAATTGTTACACCACAAAGACAAACTACGGAAGAAGTTTCTAATCTAGATCCAGAATCTTCAAGTATTCCACGTGAGTATATTAACAGCATTGTTTTTTTAAGAAATGTTTTTGCTGTAGTTGCAGGATTAGCTAAACAATCAGTAACTGCTGAACAAAATAAGGCAATTATTGAGGACCGAAAAGGACGAGTAAGACAAATTTTAGGTCATGATATTCCTACTTGGACAGCATAAATAAATTTATACCATATGGTTCCTAACGATTCCCGAAAATTAGATCCACATGATGTATATGATGGCAATGAAGAAGCCAGAGATTTTGGTAAAGAAGTGCGTGCCCATGAAATAGCTTTCAAAATATGGGAATCATACCAACGCGTAAAAGCTGGCCGGAGAGAGGAAATACCGGAAAGAGATCCTCGTGTATTTCTGAAAGACTTACTTCAAAGTTTCATGCTAACAAATCTTGGTTCGTGCGGGATGAGAACTTCCGAAATAGCCATTTTTTCACTTCTAAAAAATGATATTCCAGATTTATTTACTACAGTTGACCCAAAAAGAATTACAAAAGACAGAAGAACTACAACCGAAGTTTCTGACTTTGATCCAGATAGTGTAGTTTTTCCTTCTACTGTAAGTATCGACAGTGTTGTTTTTTTAAGAAATATTTTTGCGATTATTGCCGGACTATGGCATGGATCTATCACTGACGCACAACACAAAAAAATAATTGAAGATGGTAAAACAAAAATACGAGCACTTCTAGGGCATGAAATTCCTTCTTGGAAGCCTTAATCTTTGTGGAATTTAAGCGTTCACCAACTTTTCGAACTCTTCTTTTGTGATTTCAACGTATTTTTCAGTTTGTTTGCAAGTTGGGCATAATTCTGGAGCATTTGCTCCCCAGTGAAGATCTCCACAAACTGTACATCTCCAGTATTTTTTCTCAGGCATAATGTTTTTGGTTAGTGATTTCATTTTAACATAGTCCGACATATGATGAAAATTCAAGTACAATTTGCGTCGGAGTTCTCTCTTTTTACTGGAATTGCCGATATAAAAATCTAGAATAATTCTTTTTAGCTTTTCGCAGTCTGAGAGCGGAGGTTTAGTGGCTTGACTTTCTAAATTTTGATGGTAAAATGATTATCTGTGACTTTTTAATTTAATTTAAAAATGACAGGAGAGCACCTTTGGAAAAATCATAGAAATACCCCACAATACGTAGATCACCGAAGACAAAATTCAGCTCCTAATAGAGTGACTTTGGGAGTCGTGGCTGTTGCTGCCGTGCTTGCTGCTGGCTATGCACATAAGGTCTGGGACGCAGTTTATGGAAAAAGTAACGAGTCCTTAAATGGGCCCATTGCCGATTTCCTAAAAGAGGATCCTGGAAAGGTAGAAAGCTTTGATAGTGGAGTGTTAATTCCAGAGGATGAAAGACCAGGAGAAAATATTCTTATTTCTATACCTAAGCTTGGACAACTTCATCATCTTACCGTATCCGGCATATATAGATCATATCTTGAAGAGACAATGAAGCCATTTTTGGATTCTCTGCCAGCTGGTACTAATGTACATATAGCTATAAGTGATGCTGACAAAGATGAGTGTATGGAAGTTGCAAAAGAGCTATTTCCTAATTTAAATTTTTCAATTTATGAACTGCCATATGGAGGAGGTGGCATTGAATTTATTCAAGATAATGTTTTTGCTACCGGATCTACTGATGAGAAAGGCCGATTTGAAATAGCTAAAAGTGGCAAGGACAGAGAAGCTTTCGAAAAAGACACTACTCCTGCCAGATTTGAGCCATGGTGGGCCACAATGTCCACAAATGAAAGAGCTGAATATGCAACCAGAATGTTCGCTGATGATTTTTTGGCAAAATCATATCCAGATAAATTTACTGCAACTAATCTAGATCTTCGTTTCGAGGGAGGTGATTTACATATTACTAGACTTCCAAGTGGTAAAACCGCCCTAGTTATTGGAAGAAAAACTATCGCTGACAATGTAACTATAAATAAAAAGACAGGTCATCCTTATCAAGAATCCGCAGTTATTTCTAGCAATGAAGCTGTTTCACAACTTTCCGACATAAAAGAAGATTTTAAACAAAGATTTGGAGTGGATGAAGTTATTGTTTTGGCCGAAGATTCTATTTTAAGATTCAATCGAACTGAGGATGGAAGACCTGCTCCTCTAATGAATGCTCTTTTCTTCCATACCGATATGGCCCTCAAAACTGCTACAAATCCAGATGGAGAACATATAGCTTTCTGTACTGATTATGATCCTGCAAAATTACCGGCACTTACTGAAAGCATATGTGATGCCACCGGATGTTACGATGATGATGGTCAAAAAATGCCTATAGAAAAGCTTGTTCCTAAGCTTCAACCTACTATTGATTACCTTAAAGATATTCAGGATCAATTTCAGGCTTTGGGATATAAAGTAGTTAAACTACCTTGTGGGACAAATGCAGTTTTAAATTATACAAATAGCGTAATGTTTACAGGCAAAAGTGGCGAAAAATTTGTAATAGTTCCTCAATACGGAATACCCGAAGATAAAGAAGCTGTTATGGCATACATGAATGCTGGATTTAAAGTTCTTACTGCTAATTATTCTGAAGTTATCGCCGGAATAAAAAGTGCTGCTGAGTACAACAATGTTATTGCTGGAATAGTCGATGGTAAAGAAGCCGATGCCGGCGTAAACGATACCGGATCATGGCATTGTAGAACTGTAGTGCTTGGCGGAACTTTGCCTACGCCAAAAAAAGTTGAACCACCTATAATCCAAAAAGAGAAAAAACAACCAATAAAACAGCCTAAATCATGGAAACAGCAACATGTTGCCCCTAATCAACATCCTTCTCATAGACAACAGGCACAAAAAAATCCACAACTTGGAAAAAAGAAAAGACATATTCCTCCTTATCAAAAACATGTTTATCCCAGAGATTAGAAATCCTTCATTACTTTTTCTAACTTTAAAAACATATAAGTGGTGACAATAACCATATATATGCCCACTATCATCAAAAAATAATTTATTATTTCAACTTTGAAATATGCATCTATTAGTAACATCAAGAAGAAAAAATATTTAGTTCTCAGAACAAATTTAACAGAATGATTTTTGTAATTTAAAATCACCAATAACACTATCATTAAAACATAAAATACTATGTACAGTGCCCCCCAGAATGAGTCTATTATCGAATAATATACTGCCGATAATATTCCAATAATAATGGCCGACTGATCAACAAAAATATCTATCAATGCTCCCGAATTCGAAGTCATTTTTTTATATCTGGCAAGTGATCCGTCCAGGCTGTCAAAAATAACGTGAATTACTATAAATAAAACCGCCAAGTAGATGTTTTTATTTATAAAATAAGCGAAACCAAAAATCGACAGAAAACTAAATCCGCTCAACATGTTTGGAGTAATTTTCAACATATCAAAAATCGACAGAAGAGGTTTGGCTAAATTTGTTCTAAAATCTGTGAATTTTTTTACTGCTTTTTGCTCCTTTTCTGAAAAATAATTCAGGTTTTGGTTTTTCATATATGTTTATCGATTGTATATAAACGTAATTTTTTCATAAAGAATTCCTTACTAACAGTCAGTGCATTTGGAATCAGCGTAATCATGGATTTTTGCTTCGCAACAATTTTGCCGGATCTTTTAGTTATAGCGTCAAATAAATAATCTGTATTATTTATATATTCCATGTTTATTTCCATGTAGTCACCAATTTCATAAACATGGTGAGCATCACTACCTCCAGTTATGACGGTGTCTTCCTGGATCAACTCCCTTGGTGCATTTTCAGTGTTCACCACCCTTGCATATTTTCTTTTTAGAATTTTATTTAACTTTGTTAGCTCAAACAATTTCCTAAGAGTGATCATTGCACAGTTATGCACTTCGAGAAGTTTCATTTCTTTAATAGCGATTTTTGTCAATTCCAGCCCATTATTATTAAGTATTCCGGTAGCCCCAGGTGTATATGGATGAGTAACAATACCTCTTAGTTTGGGATGATTTTTGATAAATTCTATTAATTCTGCTGTTGTTAATTCCCATGGAGTAAGTAATTTCTGATGGCAATAAATGTCATTTTTATCTTTTGCAAAAACTATCATGTCAGTTCCTTCTTTTGTAAGAACCTCGATTCCAGGGAGAATTAACGTTGTTGCATCTTGTGGTTTATTTGCCTCTAAAATTTCGAAGGATTTTTTTGGATGTTTATAGGCATGTTCGGTAATGACCACAACGCTTAGATCATTCTTTTTGAAAGATTTCCAAATTGCCTTGGCTTTTTGGCCAGATAGAATCCTCCTGAAAACGGGCATATAAAGAGCTAGGTTTGGATGAAAATGATAATCAACTTTTATTTGTTTCATGTTAAAAATTTACCACCAAACTTTTTTTAGACCAAGGAGATATCCTAGAATATTTCCTAAAAAGTGAACTATTGGAGTAACTAAAATAAGTATAATAAATGTATTAAATGGAATTATATAGAGTGGCAGAAGAAAAATATAGGCGCCTAATATAAAATCTATTTGATCGAGCGGCACCCATGGATCCCCCTCTGATTTTTTTAGTATTCTCTTGAAAAACGATTTTATCAGATCTCCTGTCATTGCTCCTATTCCAAAAGAGAATGCGTATAAAAACAGATTTATATTTTTATAGTCTATAATTTCTATTCCTGAAAAATATCCTTTTTCCTGAAAATAATATTGCATATATAGACATAACAATGCCCCTAAAAATGCTGAGTAGAAGCCTCTATATGTTTTATTTGCACCAAAATATTTCATACTTATCGTCTTCCCAAAAGGAAGTCTGGCCTTTCCAGTCAGTACCGGAAACATATTGCCAATATATGCCGGCAAAATAAAATACAGTGATGCTAAAAATAAATTCAACATGCGTATAATTTATAGTTTTAGTCTTCGATAATCAATGGAATGATAAGTGGTCGTCTTTCAAGTTTCATATGAGTAAGACGATCTACGCTTTGTTTAATATAATGTTTAACATCCTGACGACTTGCGTTCTTGTTTTTCTTGCAAATAGCCTTATAAGCTTCTCCCGCCATTTGGGCTATCTCTTGCGTAATTGCGTCTGTTTCATGCATATACATAAAACCTCTAGACACTACGTCCGGAATCTTTTTTAGAGCTTTCGTTTTCTTGTTTATGTGAACTAAAACTACAAGTGATCCGTTGCGTGCCATAATCTGACGATCTGTCTGAACTTGTGATCCCATTTCACCTTCACCTAGTCCATCTATAACAATATATTTTGTTTCAACTTTTTCATCAGACTTTCTAACGACGCCTCCTTTTTCTGCAAGAAGAACATCTCCGTTTTGAATCATAACTATATTTTCTTCAGGAATTCCACAACGTTCATGTGCCAGAAATCCGTGTGCCTGACGCATGAAATACTCTCCATGAACCGGAACGAAATATTTTGGTTTTACTAAATCTATCATCATTTTTAGGTCGTCTTGATAACCATGACCAGATGTATGAACATCCATGATTTGATTTGTTATCACCTGCGCTCCAAGTAAACAAAGATGATTTATTACGTTATAAATCGCTCTTTCATTGCCCACAATAGGGGATGAAGAAATTACAAACGTATCACCTTTTTTCACTTTTATGTGTGGGTGATCTTGGTTCGCAATTCTAGTTAAAGCTGATACAGCTTCACCCTGAGAACCTGTCGTAAGAATCAATGTTTCGTGATCAGGAGTTTTATTTTTGTACTGTTTTATATCTTTTACTACATCTTTTGCGAATTTCATAAATCCAAGATTTGAAGCAATTTCCATAGTTTCTCTCATGCTTCTTCCGCTAACAAAAACTTTTCTATTATGTTTTTGTGAATAATCTATGATCTGTTGCATCCTTCCTATAAGTGTAGAGAATGAAGCAATAATGATACGTCCCGGAGTTTTCATAATTAACTCTTCGAGTGTTTTTCCTACTTCACTTTCTGAAATTGATTTACCTGGTTTCAATGAATTTGTTGAATCCGAAAATAGAGCGAGGACGTTTTGTCCGCCTAATGCTCTGATTTTATCCATATCAGCTTTCTTCTGAAAACCCGCAGGAGATTCATCAAATTTGAAGTCGCCTGTATGAACTAATTTACCAATCGGTGTCTCTATTACTACTCCTACTGAATCTGGAATAGAATGTGCAACTCGGAAAAATTTTAATAAAAATTTTCCTAATCGAAGTGGAACATCTGGATCTATGTTTGATAATTTTGCGAATTTTTCTTGATCAAATTCATCAATTCTTTTTTTCACTAAACCCATTGTAAGCTTTGTTCCGAAAAGTGGGGGATAGTTTAGTTTTGGCAGGATATAAGGGATTCCTCCGATATGATCCAAGTGACCGTGAGTAAGTACAATTCCTTTTATCTTGTGTTTATTTTCTTCAAGATATGTAGTGTCCGGAATAATATAATCGACTCCAAGAAGATCTTCTCCAGGGAATTCAAATCCCATGTCCACTACTATAATGTCGCCTTCATATTCAAAAGCCATCATGTTTTTTCCGACTTCGTTTAATCCTCCAAGTGGAATAATTTTCACCTTATCTTTTATGTCTTCTGATGACAGTGTTGATTTTGGCTGTGGATTTTTTTTGTCCACAGGTTTTCCTATTCTTTGACCTGAAGATCTAAAAAACTGAGGACTATTACCTCCTGGTTTTTTGGCTTGAGGCTGAGGTGGTTTGTTTTGTTGAGGCTGAGACTTTGACTGCGGTGGCCTGTTTGGCTGGGAATGATGAGCCGGTTTTGACTGTGACGCCGGTTTTTGTTTCTGATTAGGAAACTTTTGGTGTGGACTCTGTGAGTGAAGCGGTTTTACTTGTGGTTGAACCTGAGGCTTCGGCTGAGACTGAGGTTTCATCTGAAACTGGGGCTTCGGCTGTGGACGCTGCATTTGAGCATGTCCTTGTTGTGGCCTCTGCACTGGACCTTGAGGTCTGTTTTGTAGCGGCCTTTGCTGTTGAGGTTTTTGAGGTTGTTGCCTATTTAAAGGCTGTTGTTGATTTGCGCGAGGCGATTGATTTTGCCTATTTTGATTTACGCGAAAATTCTGAAAATTTCTCTTTTCATTCATTTGTTTACTCTTGTTAATTTGTTGTTGTTTGTCGAAATTACCTTTTTGAGGTTGGTTCGCATTCTTGTTTGAAAGATTCTTGTTTTGAGGGTTAGGAGTTGCGGTCTTCCCAAGCTCATTACTGGCTCTCTCTAGCCATTCGTCAATTCTATCCATTGTTAATTCTATTTACTAAATATTCGTTTATAACCGCTTACCACATACATTGTAGCATTATTTTATGTTAATTGGAAGGAATAGAAGCTTATTGTTGACATAATTGTAAAAATGACGTATTATCTTCTTCTGATTTTTGAAAATTAGTTTTGTGTTGATAAGGAGCAATTTGCCGCTTCGGCAGCAACGTTGCCTTTTCATAAGGAAAGTTTTTCCCTTTTTCTGGAGGAGTCTGCCAATGCGCACAGCACCGAAAAAGCTGAAAGCGCTCGGGTTGGGAATGTGTGCCTTCATCCTGACCTGTGTGCTTGAAGCCGCACTGAACAGTGCGATCCCGATGGTCTTGGCAGGCGGTATCCTGGAAGAGTGTGTCAAAGTCGCTTTTGCTCTTGCCTTGGCAAGAAGCTTGAGTGATCGAGATGCGTATGGAATCGCAGGGTGGATTGGAGTCGGATTCTGGCTCATCGAGACAGTCTGTCTCATCCCTCGCGGGGAGATTATCGTGTTTAGAGCTCTGACGCTGGTCGGTCACGTCGCGTGGCCAATGATCGGTGTCTTGATCTCAAGACGCAAAAACCTCCTCCTGGGGATCGCAGTAGCCGGAACCCTTCACCAGATCTACAACCTTGGACCTCTCGTCGTGCGCAACACGTCGTTGGTCTGGGGCCTCACCCTGATGATCCTCGCGCTTCTCGGAAGCACACTCGTCCGAGGCCGTCTTGCCCGGAGAACCCTTTCCTAAACCCGACCCGACGACATGGCACACGTCGTCGGGTCACCACTAAAATTAATTTATTTTTTATCCATTCCCTAAAGCTTGTTTTCCTCTTGCTTGAGCTTTATACATAAGTCTTTTTCCTTCTAGCTTTATGTATTTAGATTCATGAACCATTTTGTCATATTGTGCTTGTCCAAAATCTGCAACGCATTTTGCTGAATTCACTACTCCATTTTCTACATAATTAGCTGCAAATTCTGCGCTTGATGCTAAGCTGTCCCATTCTTTTCCTGTCCATTTTGAAGCTGCATCCATTTGTTCTCCTGACCATTTAACTCCTGCGTTTACTGTTTCTTTAATGCTGTCATATGCAACTAGAGATAATCCTGCTGCTACCTCTAGTCCAGCCATTCCTTTTTCTTTTGCTGTTGCTAATGCTTGCTTACCAGCATCTGTGGCAACATCTATATACTCGCCTCCAACTTTCACTATGTGATTAGCTTTTGCTTCCATTTTATTCCATGCATCTTGTCCGGCATCTGCTACAAATTTTGCTGAATCTACTACTCCATCTTTTACATACTTAGCTGCAAATTCTGCACTAGATGCTAAAGCGTCCCACTGTTTTCCTG
>Ga0172368_10000418_pt1 | contig 60956 bp, 53 predicted proteins | sample Lak11m_FD_114540 | JGI IMG/M metagenome (GOLD analysis project Ga0172368, IMG submission 114540) | Freshwater microbial communities from Kabuno Bay, South-Kivu, Congo - kab_022012_11m | ecosystem: Environmental > Aquatic > Freshwater > Lake | place: Democratic Republic of the Congo: South-Kivu... | reverse complement strand
TTTTCCCAACCCGTGCGAGAAATAATAATTTAACGGATCGGCTATGACAACTGAGTCACCGGAGGGAAGATATCCCTTAATGGCTTTGATATAAATATTCGGACTACCGGTTCCGCCCTTGATTGCGGAAGAAGCCGAGACTCTCCAATTAAATTGGGGATATTTGGTGTGGGCAACTTTTACAAATTTTATATTTCTTTGCATGGTGGTGGTGAAAGGTTTCGAAATAACCGTATCAATCGATTTTGTCGAGGTATCTTTTGTTACACCAATAATTAATTCACCGGTGAAAACTACCGTTAGGTTCCCTTCAGCAGTCGTGTCGGTCAGTTGATTAAGAGTGAAATCCCTTGATACCGAAGTTATTTTTCTACCGACCCTAACAGGGAAAATTTCCGAAGTGGTTTTAAACATCGGGCCGGCCATTTCCATCATTCCTTCCTCATTGTAGTTCGCATCGAAAGAAGAAATAATGGAATCGCCCAGCGCAATTTTTTCAAGCGCCGCTTTGTCGGATGTAACCGATGTGTCGGTGGGATCAGTCACGGAATTTTTACATCCTACCAGCAGTGTAAAAAAGAGAACAAGAAAGGTTAATCCTGTTTTTTGCAGATAAGATTTATTGTTGAGCATTGTCGTTTTCCTTTTGTTGTTTATAAAAAGCAGCTTCCTTTAGAAGAAAAGGAAGCTGCATGCATTGCTATTTTATTTTAGGAGAATCATTTTCTTGGTGGCGGTGAACTCACCGGATTTAATTGTATAGAAATAGACACCGGATGAAAGATTGGCGGCGTTGAATTCTTTCGTATAGGTACCGCTTGGTTGAACTTCGTTCACCAGTGTGGCAATTTCTTTTCCGATTACATTATAAACTTTAACGGTAACCAATCCGCTTGTAGGAATTTGATAGGTAATAACCGTAGACGGATTGAACGGATTCGGATAGTTTTGATTCAATGCGTATGAGGTTACTGTTGTGTTTCCCGGGTTTTCTACGGAAGTTATTCCATCAGCTGACATTACCATGTTTACGCTAGTGTAATTATTTGATGTTTCAAGCGTAACGTTGCTCGTTGTCGTTGACGAATAATCTAACGTCGAAGTGGTTAATTGATAACTTCCGGAAGACAGACCTTCCAATACATACGATCCATCAATTTCAGAGATAGTAGAACTTACAACTTTTCCACTTCCATCCACCAACGATGTGAGTACGCCGGCAACATTATTTCCGTTACCATCTGAAATAAATCCGTAAACGAAGGCGTTTCCGGTTGAATCCATTTTATGCAATGAGAAATTGATATTTTCTACAATTCCACTTTCGGTTACAACAACAGAATCGGCATTATGCCAATTATGTGAGGTTGTTCCATCAAATTTAAAGAATGTAGGAATGTATCCTCGCGAAGCGGCGGCTAAATAATAAGTACCGGGTTCAAGATTCGCTATTGAGTATACACCGGTTACACTATCCGCGAGAACGAACATTCTTCCCGGATGTCTGTTGCCGTGATTATCAAATTTTTGGAACGCAAATACTCTTGCGGCAATAGGATTTGCCGTTGCAGAATCGGTTACAGCTCCGGTGATACCGTTTGCATAGACTTGTTTTGCGTTAAGAGTAACATCTATTCCGGTTACATCTTGGGTAACAACAATTCTATCCGCTGTTTCAAACGTGGTTTTATTGTTATAAAATTGTTTTTGGAGTGAATGATTCTGCGGATCGATAAAGAGTACAAGTGTATCATTTTCTTTCGCGCGTATCTTGAAATTCCCTTGGTCATCTGTTCTTACCGCAAAGCAATGTCCTCTCGGATCCGGCATTTGGTTTGGAACCCGATTGTTTGAAACAACACTAATCATTGCTTTTTGTGGATTCCCGGAAGCGTCTTTCACCGTTCCGGAAACGGTATAAAGATTTGGAACAACAAATGCGGTTAATCCAAAATCAATTGAAACGGAATCGCCGTCATTTAAAGTTAGTTTAGTAGCGGTCATAAAAGATTGAGCGTTATCGTAAAACAGCGGTTGATAACCTTCCGTTTCGGCAACAACTATATAATCTCCGGGTTGAACTTTTACCAAAAAAGTACCGGTAGAATCGGTTGTTCCCATAGAACCCGGACCATAGACCATGCCGTTCGGAATAAATTCAATTCTTGCATATCTCAGCGGAGCTAACGTTGCCGCATCAAAAACTTTTCCGCTCACTTTCGCAAGAATGTTATTCGTTTCGCTTACTATAATTTGTACGGTGTCGGAAACCACATCAGGTTGATTTCTATATCGGGCTACCACGTAATAGGAATAGGTATTTCCTTCTTTTACATTATGATCCATGAATTTTCCTTCACGGGTCATCCATACAGCTTGAAATTTGGTTGTGTCGGCAATTGAGCCATTCTTTTTAAATACGACAAAATTTTCGGGCATCGGATAAATGGCAACATATACATCCGGCCATGTTACTAAAACCGAAAGCGAGTTCATCATTGAGGAGACTACGGAAGCTTGTATTTTGATTGGCGGAGGCAGCATTTGCGCATTGCTTGTTTGAGCAAACATTAGCATCAACCCTGCTAAGAAGAATAAAAGTCGTTTCATCAGTGTTTTCCTTATTTTTTAATTGAAAAATGTTCGTTTTTTCTGAAAGAAAGTATACTAATTCTGTGCCACTACTTTTCCTTCAAATACGACATGTTTTCAAAACATTTTCTTCCCTCTTTGCCTGGAAAAACACCGCATATGCCTGAACCTTTCCATGCAGGCACTTTGTAATACGCCTCTCTTTTCATTAATGAGGGAATTGTTATTTTTGTACGAGCAATTAGCAAAAGAAATGAACACGACTCCCAAAATTCTTGTCTGCGATGATGACGAAACCATATGCTATCTTTTAAAAGAGCAGTTGGTTGAAAAAAATTATGCAATCGACATGGTTTACGACGGCAAGTACGCAATCGAAAATCTGAAGAAAAAGAATTATGATTTGCTCCTTTTGGACCTCAAAATGCCCATCCTCCAGGGAGAAGATGTTCTTAAATTTGTAAAAGAATACTTCCCTTCCATTCAAGTAATTATTCTCACGGCTGACTCGGAAATTCGTAAAGCGATAGATTGTATTAAACTCGGCGCCTACGATTTTATAACCAAACCCTACAACTTTGATGAATTGTTTCTCACAATAAATAGGGCGCTGGAACACCGCGACCTTCTCTTTCAAAATGAAGCGCTCACAAAACAAGCAAAACAGCATCGCACCAACAGAATTATCGGCAATAGTGCCGAACTGAATCAACTCATTCAATTTGCCGAACGTGCCGCGAAATCCGAATCAAATATTTTGATTGAAGGAGAAACGGGAACCGGAAAAGAACTCCTTGCCGAATTTATCCATCAGCATTCAGGCAGGCGGAACAAGCCTTTTGTCGTAATCAATTGTGCTTCGCTACCCGATCAATTAATTGAAAGCGAGTTGTTTGGGTACGAAAAAGGAGCTTTTACCGATGCGAAAACCTCAAAACCGGGATTAGTTGAAATTGCAAACGGCGGGACCCTATTCCTTGACGAGATTGGTGAGATGAGTTTAAATATTCAGCCGAAACTTTTACGCTTTCTTGAAAACGGAGAGTTCAGAAGAGTAGGAGGTATTAATTCTTTATCCTCGGATGTGCGTGTTATTGGCGCTACCAATAAAAATCTTTTGGAAGAAGCGGAGCAAAAATTATTTCGGCGTGATTTGCTCTTCAGATTGAATGTTATTACGCTGGTTGTTCCGCCGCTGAGAGATAGAAAAGAAGATATATTAACACTTGCAAACTTTTTTCTTGAAACGAAATCACCAATCCGTGCACCCAGAAAATTTGATGAACGTGCGATTGAAGCTTTGCTGGATTATGATTTTCCGGGTAACATCCGGGAGCTTGAACATATTATTGAAAGAGCGATCATCTTTTCGGATGATCATATCATTCATCCGGAAGTTCTTTTCCTAGCGCATAAAAAGAAAAAAGCGAAAGAGGAACCGAAGTTCGAATATGTTGCTGATGACTCATCGGATAATTTTTCTATTGAAGATATTGAGCGGGACCATATTTTGAAAGTTCTGGAATTAAACGCCTGGGAGCGTTCAAGGTCTGCCGCACAGTTAGGAATAAGTCAGAAAACATTGTATTCGAAAATCAAAAAATACCGGTTAGAAAAAAATCATTAAGCTTTGAAAGAACAATGTGAAGAATAAAGAATTTTACTCCCTGCTGCTGGAAAGTCTGGCGAATCAGTCGGATGTTAAGCACAGTGCCACTATCATTGGGGAAAAAATTCAGAATATTCTCTTCACTGATATTGAAATACTTTTCTCGTTCCACAATGGAGAAGCTGAAGTTTTCTATGCCCGGCCGGATTCTTTATTAAACGAAGTTCTAAACAATAAAAATCTTTTAAAGGAAGAATATTTTGCTGCAAAGGCAATCCGCGCCCTCGATTCTACAGTCTTCACCGGAGCTTTCCATACACTACATATGTTGTATTGTCCGGTTGAAACCGGTTCAAGCGAAAAATTTATTCTGTTAGTCGGACGAAATTCCGTACCGTTTACCGACGAAGAAAAAGAATTCATTTCCTTCTTTGCCGAATTGTTCCTCTCTACCGTAAAAATAATTTCAACTATAGAATTAAATAAAGCTGCGGAAGCCCAGCTCATTCAGAGGCAAAAATTTGAATCGCTTGGAAAATTAACAAGCGGTATCGCTCACGATTTCAGCAATCTTCTTTCAAGCATCTTCGGAAGTGTGAACTTATTAAAGAAAAAAATTGCCGACAATAATGACGCGTTGAGACTTGTCGATAATATTGAAAGTTGTTCCGTAAGAGCAAAGGACCTTACCTCGGGACTACTTGCATACGGGAAACCGAAACCCAAACAAAAAGAAATCCTCTCTGCAAACAACCTTGCGCAGGAAATTTATGCTGTTGTAAAACAGACTTTCCCCGCCGGGATAACCTTTACACTCAATCTTGCAGAAGATGTAGTTCCTCTTCAAGGAAACGGGACGCAGATTTATCAAATTCTCTTGAACCTTTGTATTAACGCGCGCGATGCACTCAACAAAAAAGGATCCATCTCACTCTCTACAAGAAACGTTTCGGTGTTGTTGTCCAACGCTCATCTTTTCCCCTCTCTTGTGAATGGAAATTATGTCTGTTTCTCCGTTGAAGATAGCGGAAGCGGAATTAGTCCCGAAAATATTTCTAAAATATTTGATCCTTACTTTACCACGAAAGCAAGTGAAAGCAGTTCCGGTTTGGGACTTTACATAACGTACGGAATTATCAAAGCACACAACGGAAGTATTCAGGTAACAAGCAAAGTAGGTGAAGGAACTCGTTTTAACGTCTATCTACCGGCATACGAAGAAGCAGCGACATCCGAGAAAAAAATTGCCGAGAAAATTATTCTGCTGGCAGATGATGAAGAGATGCTTCAAGACTTGCTGTCTGAACTTTTGGAATCTCACGGCTATTATGTAATTAAAGTTCCGAACGGAAAAGAGTTGCTTAAGGTTATTACTGAAGAAATTAAAGCCGATCTTGCCATCATCGATTATAATATGCCGGAGATGAACGGGGCTGAGTGTGTGACGCAGATTCGAAAACTCGGCTTTACCATACCGATAATTCTTTCATCGGGAAGTTTGGGTTTTGCAGATAAAAAAGAACTTGCCGGACTAAAGATTGATGCGAATATCACGAAGCCTTACGATTTTGATACTATGCTTGCAACGGTAACAAAATTACTCTGACGGTTTTTCTCCCCCTTCAATATCTATCATCTTAATATCGCCAACGTAATCCGCAAACACCGGCCGTTCAATTTGATTAAGCGCTTCTAATATTTCATTTATTTCCCCCACAGCCAGCTCAATATATTTTAACTTTCTCATCACCGCTTCTTTGTTAACCTCTTCTTTGTGGAGTTCTCTTTTAACTGCCGTCAACGATAATTGAATAAGCGTTAAGGGCTGTTTGATTTTGTGATTCGTTGTTACAACCGTCGCCGTAAAGGTTTTCATTTTTTCAACATCGAGGAGAAGGTCCTGAGAATCTTTTACCTTCAGTGCAGAATTAACACGGGCAAGCAATTCGACTTTGTTTATCGGCTTCTTAATATAGTCAACAGCACCCGCCTGCAATCCTTCTCGCATATCTTCAGCGGATGACTTTGCCGTAACAAGAATAACCGGAATCCTTGATGTCCGGGGATCGCGAACTAAGAAGCGGCATACTTCCAAACCGCTTATCTGCGGCATCATAATATCAAGAAGTATGAGATCAGGCGCTTGCGTTATTGCTGCCTCTATACCCGACCTTCCGCTATTCGCAGTGATAACAACAAAGCCTTCCTTTTGAAGTCTATCCTGCAAATAAAAAACATTTTCGGGCTGGTCGTCAATGACTAAGATTTTTTTCATGTTCTGCAGATTTACTTTCTTCAAGCGCTTTTGTTAACCGGAATGCGAGAACTCCCGAATTAATTGGTTTGGTAATGTAACTGTCAAAGCCTTGTTTTAAAATTATTTCTCTATCCTCAATCATAGCTTTAGCCGTAACGGCGATAACAGGAATATTTTTTAGTTCGGGATTCTCTCGTATTGCTTTTAAGGTTTGAAAGCCGTCCATTACAGGCATCATAATATCAAGGAGAATAACGTCGGGTTTTTTCTTTTCAAGTATTTCCAAACACTCTTTTCCATTTTTTGCCAATGCGGTTGTACAATTACATTTTTGAACAATTTCATTTATCGTGAACAAGCTATCGGGATCATCATCAACAATTAAAACGCTTCCGGAAGCTTCTTGCTGAGTCGGTTTTGCCGGCTGAGCAGCAGCTTCGAAGTCTTCGCTTACAATGTCAAGCTCACCATCACCGGCTTCTTCCGCGTGTTTTCCCCGCTCAAGAAAATAAAACGCGTTCCGTATAATTTTTAGAACTTCGTACGTTCCGCCTTTAGAGGTTGTGCATAATCTCGAGAGAATCGTTTGTCCTGAATCAAGAATTTCTTTTGATATTGTTCCCGGCAAGATGAGATAAAGAAGTTTTTGATACCCTCCTTTAGCATCATACATCCGGACACATTTTTCAATGGCTTTTCCATCTTGATAAAAAGGATTAAGAAGAATGACATCCTCTTCAAACGTAAAATCTTCAAGATTTTCATAAACCTTCGGCGAAACATTGAGACGCTCGAAATCATTCGTTGAGCTTTCGGAGTCGAGAAGAGCGTAGCGAAGATTTTTTTTGTTTGTTAATTGTGCCGATTGTTTTAGTACCGTTGCAACTGTTTCAACTTTGAGTGGTTTTACCACAACAGAGACAGGCGCAAAGGCGAATCCGTTTTTCTTTTCATCATTGGCAGAATAAAAAATGACCGGAACATTTTTTGTAACTTCGTCTTCTGAAAGGCTATATAATATTTTCAAAAGATTTAAAGCCGGGAAGGAGGCGTCAAGCAGCATTGCGAACGGAAGTGTCCGTTGAGCAAGCGTTAAGCAGTGTTCCGAACTTTCCGAAAAAATTGTTTCGTACCCTTTGCTGTTTACATAATTTGCGATCATTTCACGAACATTCTGCTGATGCTCAATTATTATTACCGGATTGTGCTTCGTATCCTTACTTGTCTTTGCAAGAATTTCTTCTTCATTTTTTTTAGGAGCGAGATGAACAACCTCAACCGGAAGCACTACAGTAAATACTGACCCTTTGTTCACCTGACTTTTCACGGAGATATTCCCGTGCAACAATTCGGCAAACTTCTTGCAAATAGATAACCCTAAGCCGGTGCCACCGAACTTTCTTGTTGTTGATGCATCGGCCTGGCGGAATTCATCAAAAATAAATTGCTGCTGCTCCGGCGAAATACCTATTCCGTTATCTTCCACTTCAATTTTCAGTAAACTGTTTTGCAACAGTTCAACACGGACTTCCACAAATCCTTCGTTCGTGAACTTAATGGCATTTCCAACAAGGTTTATCAAAACTTGAAGCAATTTTGTTCTGTCGGTAGTTAGGTACAATTTATCAGTGCCGGGGTTTACAATGCGCAGTTCAAGTTCTTTTTCTTTTGCAAGATTAACAAAAGAGGCGTACAATTCATCAAGGAGATCGTCAAGAATAAAATTCTCAAGCTTAATTTCCATTTTGCCGGATTCGATTTTCGATAAGTCGAGAATATCATTTATAAGATTGAGCAACCGCTTTCCGCTCCGGAGTACAACGGCAAGCCGTTCTCCGTTTTTGGTAGAAATCGATTTATCTTCCAGGACCAGTTCCGTCAACCCGAGGATTGCATTCATCGGAGTACGCAGCTCGTGCGACATTGTTGCCAAGAACTGTGATTTTAACTGAGTTAATTCTTCGGCTTTTTGTTTTTGAATCTCAAGCTCTTTAGCTTTTTGTGATAACGCAGAATGAAGTTCAACAAGCCGCTCGTTTTGCGATTTGATCTGTTCGTTCTGTTTTTGATAATTGTCGTTCAGATTTTTTAGTTCCGATACCAAATTTTCCAGTTGAACAAATGAGATCGCGTTTGTTAATCCAATGGCGAGTTGTTCTTTAATTCTTTCAATATATTCTTTGGCAGCGGTAGTCGGTTTATTCACGGAAGCAAGCTCAAGGATACCGATTGTTTTGCGGTTATAGACTATGGGAAGCAGCAACAAGTACTTTAACGCAATGTGAGTTAATCCGGATGTAATGATCGGCGGATCTTCCTTAAAGACAATTTCAACTGATTCCGGCTTCTCGATAAGCGGTTTGAACAACTCGGGTTTTTCTTCCGCCGCTGCGTGCTTCTCTTCAATTCCATACGATCCGACCTGCACGATTTTTTTATCCATCACTGAATAAATAGCACCGACATTAAACTGGGTAATGGCAATAATCTTTTTTAACGACGCTTCAGAAATATCTTTGAGAGAGGGGTTCTGATTTATCATCGTCAAGAAGTCGGAATATTCAACTTGCGCTTTTTCTTTCTTCTCCAGCTCATCAAGCATACGGTTGAAAGCCAACGCAAGTTCTCCCAGTTCGTCCTTCGTTTCAACTTTCATTCGCGTTGAAAAGTTACCCGTCTTTGTTCTTTCCGTCGCTTCGGTAAGAAGGTGAATCTGTCTCCGGATTCCTCCGGTTAAAAGTAACGTGAGAATAACCGAAAGCGACAAGCCCGCTATACTCAGAATAAGCAGAATGTTTTTAAGGTTGTTCTTGAGATTTTGTGTCTCGTTAATTGTGGTGAAAACAATTACGCCGACATCTTTCCTTGCCCAGAACGGTTCGTTTATTTTATAAACAGAAGCGAGAAAATAGGAGGCGTCTGTCTCTTGCGTAAAAATATCGTAATTGTTTTTTAAGTAGAGATTGTTGTACGCTTCGGTTATGTTGAAAAAGTACTTTTGATTTACCGACTCGTTTGAGTATTCGGCAATGTTGTTGTCGAAATATAACGCGATATCAGCCCTAATTTTAACAGCAATTTCATTGAGATAATTTTTTGAAATGCTCCTCCCGTAAAAATAGTGGCTCCCCCCAGGCGTCGTAAAAATATTGGATACCACCAACGGGTTTGATGCGAGAAAAGAGGCAACATTAACATCCCGCTTGGGAAAGAGAATTTCCGAACTGTAGGCGACGCCACTTCGATCGAAAGTCGAATCAGCGTTGAGGCGGATTACAAAATCAAGATTTTTAAACACGGAAACAGCATCGTTTCCAAAAGATTTGTTGTCGTGCTTATTTAAGAATAAAGAAAAGGCGTCGTCCGTTGCTTTGGAGACTTCATGAAAATAATAGGCAAAATCATTTGTTGAGGTGAGTAAGTGCTTCGACTGCTGCGACGTAAGCACGTTGTACATGATGGTGTAAAAAGCCGAACCGGAAGCTCCGAGTATTACCGCTACGATAACAACGTTTATTAATATAATGCGGTAATTTATTTTCATTCATCATGCATCTTTCTGAAGGACTTTCCGTATTGTAATAACGAGCTCATCAAAATCATACGGTTTGGAAATGAAATCGGTTGCGCCCATATGCGCGGCTTCCATAGCGCTCACAACATCGGCATACGCGGTTAATACAATTACTTTAAAATGTACCGAACGGAGTTTTAATTCCCGCAACACTTCGAATCCGTCTTTTTCCGGCATCTTGAGATCGAGAAGCATTAAATCGATTGATTCCCGTTGAATATACTCTAATGCGTCGTCCGCAGAGGTTACATAATGAGTAGAGAATCCGACTTCCGCTAATTCCTCGGCTAAAACTTTACAAAGGTTTACGTCGTCATCAACTATAAGAATGGATTCCATGATTCTCCTATTTTTCTTTTTTTTCTTCTACGTCAAAATTATAGTACTTAGCTTTATTTCTGTACGATTGAATTTCCTGTTTCACTGTATTCTCACCGTTCGGGAACGCTAAGCGCTCTTTTAACGAAGGAACAATATCAACCTTAATAACGATAACAAGTTCTTTCTTGGTAATCGTTATTTTGTCGCTGCCGGTAAGATAGCGAATACCGAGCGCCCACCAGGGTAAATCTTTTAAGAACGGAATGCCGATGCGCTCCGTTTTTGTTTCGTTCGAGAAGAGTCCGCCGATTACGGTTTCTTCACCATTGAGCATTAAAACTTGGGTCTCAGCTTTTGTTTTTTGAATTTCGGTAGAGACCGCCGAAGGGAAGCCTGTGCTTCTTTCTACATTTAATGTTAATAAAATATAATCAATCCCTTGGTCGCTTAAAATTCTCGGGGTCACATGCATGATGGTACCGGTCTCAAAGAAGTTGTCAATCACATTTCCGGCAAAGTCTCTTTGCTTAATTGAAAAATCTGAACCGACCTGAATGAATCCTTCTTTTTTGTCTCTCACATTGATGGTAGGACTTGCGATAATTTCGCCGAGTTTTTGGCTTTCAATAAATCTAAAAAGCGAAACAGCTTCACCAAAAAAACTTCCGGCGGAAAATGAATTTGTTCCAGTTACCACCGCGTCGCTGGTAACTCCGCTTGACGAAGACGATGAAGTTGTTGAATTGCTTTGAGGATTAGCTGGACCGGTAGTTGTAAGCCCTGTACCAACATCCATCCCCTTTTTACTTAAGAGGAACTGCCAATTTATTCCCCGTTCTTTTAATCCATCCGTATCCATTTCAAAAAAGACGGCGGAAATTTTTACTTCTCTTGTGTTTGCGTCAACAAAAGCTTCTTCATCCCCCTTTGCGCTTGGATCAGGTTTCCGCTTGATAACAATCATGTCCTCTTTTTTCTCCATCATCAAATTTGCGTACTGCACAATGATGGTAAGCGCTTTTTCAAAAGGCATGCTCGGAATTTCAACACCGATCGGATCGTTTCTTTGAACAGTTGAAACAATTTTCCTTCCGGTTTTTTGTTCGCTTATTTTGCTCAGAAGATCAAGTGCACTGGAAAAAGGAAGATTCGCGGAAAGGGTAACAAGTTCATCGGGAGATGTATAGCCTTTCAAGTCGCGCTCCGAAGGGTCTTGCGCAAAAAGCAGACCGGCACAAAAGAAGATTAGGATAATGATTGATGTTTTCATAACAATCTCTGGTTTCATTTTTTCAAAGATTTATCCAAATTCAAGGTCACCGTTTCAACAACGCCTCCCTTGTTTAATACGAATGTTACTTTTTTATCGTTATAATCTATCGTTGTTAAATAGCCAAGGTAAACTTCGTCACCTTCGATAAGCAAGAATGAGTTCCCGTGAGTATCGGAAAGAAACGCGCCATCGGGAACAAGCGCCAGAAGTTTTGCACCTTGTACGTCAAGTAAACCGCGGTTGTTTGGTGGAATTTCGGTACGAATGAGCGGATAAAAGATATCATATAATTTGGGCGCAATCAAGTTATTTTCCGCGTAACTGGTTGTTGCATATCTATCGTTTGTTGAAAAGTACACAGCAACATTCATGGTATAGTTGAGAAGAAATTGCGGTTCTTGATTTTCCGGTGCGAGAACATAATTACTCAAATTTATCTTATTTATCTTTTTGAGTTCTTTGCTTTCTTCAATAGCAAAAACTAATTGATAAAGATCGTTGAAAGTACCGTAGCCGTTTATGCGATAATCATAATAGAAAAATTCTCTATCGGTTTTTTGTCCGAGAAACTCAACATTGAATTTCGCTTTTTCAGAAAGACGCTGGCTGATTTGATTTACAAAGTCGTAAAAACGAAGTGAGGATAGATCCTTCGGTACATTAAACTTCCGTGCCGCAAGTATTGAATCGAGCTTGGCAGCTTTCGCCATTTTCCCTTTTAATTCCAAATCAAGAACATTCGGATCATAGCTGAGCGCTTTCAAAGAAGTAAGCTCTGCCATCCTCTTTTTTACCGACGGATTTTGTAAAAGATAGATATACCCAAATCCGAGTACGCAGAGCAAGGCCAATACTCCCACCAGAGCAAACGTATTCTTGAGTTTTCTATTCATGCAGTGCTTTCAAGAGTTCTTGTTTTCTCAGCGTCAATTGAAAACGAAATGCGTCTTTATCATGGATCGGATCATAGGTAATATTTTGCAGTGTGGATGATTTTAACTCGGACGCGAATTCCGTAAGCACTTTGCGGTTGATCGCATGTCCGTCAATAGTGAGCACGGCACTATCGGGAAGAACAATATTTCTTATCCAAAAAGATTTTTTCTGTCCAACAAATCCCGAAAGATTGAACAACAGTTTATCCCACACACCGGTGCCTTTGGCGGCGGAATCAAGTATTGCCTGCGTTTGATCAAAATTATTAATGCGGTTTGTCAGGTTATCTATTTCCGTTAGCGTTGAAATGCTCTGCCGCTTCAACTCCTGTTGAAATTCAATTTCGCCTTTTATTTTATTTATCTCAATCTGTTTTTTTAATATAGACGTCGTAAAATAAAAAGCCGCAAAGAAGAGAAGGGGAAGAACCAAATAACCGTGCCATCCAAATTGGAAAATTTTCTGATCTTCGATAATGTATTTGGGAAGAAGATTAATGCCCGTAGTCTCTTTTGAAAGTTCGTCAAGATATTCTGTTGCGGCTGCAAACGGAACGCTGAAAGCGGAAATTTTTACTCTCGCGTCTTCGCTTAACGATGAGACATCAATGTTATCAAAATCGAGTTTACTTACGTTTGCTTCGGGGAATGTTCCATAAAATGAAAGGACAAGGTTTTCAGAATCGTCTTCGCCGCAAACTACAATGTTATCAAGATTCGGAATGCCTCCGTTTTCCATCTCGAGCAATATTTTTGAGAAGTAGACATCGTAGGTGTGCAGGTTTGATGTTCCCAAATCAAGTGTTGCGCCGATGTGTTTTAATTTTCTTCCCTGCAAAAAGATGAGCTTACTGTATTCTTTTCCGATGTAAACAATTAAAGAATAATCATCCGGAAAAAACTTTTTCTTCTTTGCGACGTAGTACGCCAACGAAAGTTCGGCAGATTTTACTGATGTGAATTTGTAAACTCTTTTTCCGTTGTAGTTGGCAAGGCTGGTGATCAATCTAAAACATGGGACTTCTTGCGCAAGAAAAGAAGCGATTGAATTTCCGTCGGCTAACTCCGTTAATCCAACATTACTTTTATCAAAGGGACGATCGGATTGAATAATCGTATCGCGCAGCACATCGGTTTTAATTCTCGAATCGGTGAGCCGTTTTGGAATAATCTGATAAAAAATTGAGGGTTCTGTAAGCACCGGAATAAACTCACACTTGTGAAGTTTTATTCCACGCAATTCAGCGTTTACTAAACTTTCGAATACTCCACCGCCGGAAAACCCCGGCATGCCTCCAAGGCTTCCATCGGTACCGGCATCAATTTGAATTCCTGCTTCTTCAGAAATGATGGGTAATGCTTCTGCGGCAGGTTCGCTTGCGTGATGAGAAGAACCAAGCACATCAACCGAAGCTGCACGAAGAATTTTTACCTGGTTATTCTCCTTCGTAATCACAATGATCTTGGAGTCGGAACCTTCGCAGTATAAACAGACAAGTGGTTTCATGTATTAAGCTGAAAGTATTTGTTGCATTCTCGTTTTGTTGTTGGCAAACGCCATTGCAGAATCTAAACTAATTTTCTTGCTCAAATATAACCGCTTTAAATCTTGTTCCAAAGTGTTCATTCCAAACTGTGACCCTTGATTGATCATCATATAAATTTCACTGGTGTTGTTGTTTTTAATTGCCGCGCGAACATTGGGATTAACAATGAGAACTTCCTTAGCTAAAACTAATTTTCCGTTTATGGTAGGAACAAGTTTTTGTGAAATAACTCCGGTTAAAACATCCGCAAGCCGGTTGCGAACTCTGTCTTGTTCCGAAGGATGAACTTCCGCAACAATTCTATCAATGGATTCAACCGCGGAGGAGGTGTGAAGCGTTGAAAATACTTTGTGTCCGGTATCGGCAACTTCAAGCGCCGCCATCATGGTATCGGGGTCACGCATTTCACCAATTACAATAATATCGGGATCCTGACGTAACGCTTGAATAACACCTTCTTTAAAACTTAAAACATCTTTTCCAACTTCACGGTGTTTTACAATCGCTTTATCCGATTTGTGCACATACTCAATAGGTGATGCGATAATGACGATGTGGGTGGGATCAAGCTGATTGTGGTAATCGATAATTGCGTCCAGCGTTGCAGATTTACCGGAACCGGTGATACCGGTGATTAGGGTGAGTCCGTATTTGAAATAACGATGACTTAAAACTTTTGTTAACGCGGGATGAAATTCATACGACTCAAACGAGCGGGATCTTGCGGCAATAGAACGCATATTCAACGTAACATGATCCAAATCAAAATAGCATGTTGCTCTGAATCTTACATACTCTCTTTTACGTTCATACATAAACGAATAACTGAAATCGATACTTTTTGTAACCATCAAGTACCGGCGTTGATTTTCATTCAGCATACTGAGTATAAGAAGCGCCGCTTCGTCAAGACTGAATTTGGGGAGATCAATCACACGCTCTTTCTTTCCGAAAGTGCGCATCCAAATAAATCCATCGCTGCCGCCGCCGCCGATTTCAATATCGGAAGCTTCGCGTTCAATCATCAGCGTTAATATCTTGATGACGAATTTCTGCATGAGAATGCGGTCATCGTTCGAAAACTGATTGAACTTTTCTATAAAGTAGCTGGTTCTATCCTGCCCCATCAACGCTGCGGGAACATTGATAAGGAATTTCGATAAGATTTTCTTTAAATCATCAATCATTCTTTACTCTTCCATTGTTCCGGCAATAACTTCTTCAAATGAGGTGATACCAAGTCTTACTTTTTCCAACCCCGATTCGCGCAGATTGAGCGTCCCGTCTTTCTTTGCCTGACCTCTAATCAATTCTTCATCAACAGCGTCACCCGAACGAAGAATAATTTGTTTCAGCGCCGGGGTAAAATAAAGCGCTTCGTGAATAGCAACTCTTCCTTTATATCCCGTCCCCGAACATTTCTCGCATCCTTTTGGCTCGTAGATGGTGAACTCTTTCCAGTCGTTCATGTCGAGTCCGAGCGTTTTCATTACCGTGTCGTCTATCTTCGTAACTTTTTGCTTGCAGTTAGTACAGAGTCTCCGGATTAAACGTTGAGCGACAATAATATTAATGGCGTAAGCAATAAGGAATGGTTCAATACCCATTTTATATAAACGGGCAACTGCACTTGGAGCGTCGTTCGTGTGAAGTGTGGAAAAAGTTAAGTGACCTGTATTCGCAAGTTTGATTGCCACTTCGGCAGTTTCTTTATCACGCATTTCTCCTACAAGAACAATATCGGGATCGTGACGAAGAATGGCGCGGATAGCCTGCTCAAAATTCATTTTGATGCCGATTTTTAATTGTCGAGCTCCTTCAATAACATATTCAACCGGGTCTTCAACGGTAAGTACGTTTACCGTTGGATCAATAACTTGATAGAGTGCTGCTACAAGGGTGGTGGATTTACCGCTTCCCGTAGGTCCGGTAAGAATAACCATGCCTTGCGGCTGTCGGATTGCTTTATCAAATGCATCTTGAGCGTAACCGGTTAATCCGAGAAGTTTCAAATCCTTTACAACTTTTCTATCGTCAAGAATTCTTATTACCACACTCTCAAATTTGTTTTTCAATTCAGTTCCAACCATCGGAAGAATGGAAACTCTGAACCTTATTATGTGGCCGTCAATTTCTCTTTGAATGAAACCGTCTTGTGCTTTTTCGCGTTCAAAACGATCAAGCCCTCTCGATCTATCTTTTACAACGGCCATTACCGCTTCGGGAGAAGTGTTGTCCTGCAAATGCCATGTCTGTAAGTTACCGTCAATTCTAAACATGATTGACGTGGTTCGCGCATCATTGGGAACGATATGAATATCACTTACACCGCGGCGGACACCTTCAACAAGCGCTCCTTCAATTAAATTGATTAACGCACTCTTGTTGATCTCTGCTTCAATTTCTGCTTCATCATCGGACTGTTCATGTTCCTCGTCAATTTGAAAATCGGAAGGGAGGTCTTCGAGTTTTTTCAGAAATTCATTTTCGGGAGGAAAAAGTTTTTCTACAAGTTTATCAAAATCTTTTACTTTGATAAACATGACTTCATATTTCTTAGCATTTAATCCGAACGCGATTTTCGGAATGTTTCTTTCGGTTGGATCTATTGCGGCAAGAAACAGTTTATCTTTTTGCCGTTCGTCATACATAAAAGGAATCACTTTAACCTGAAGCATTAATTGCTTCATAGTGTCACCGGCATTCAGTATCGACTGTTTGATAAACTCCATTCGCTGGGAAGTTATTACTTCCGGGGTGGCTTCCACTTCCCTGAACGCGTAAAGATTTGCTACTTCTTTGAAGATAACATCGTGATCGTACTTAAACTCTTGAACAAGAATTTGAGCTAGATTCTTTTTAATCTTGCTGGTATCATTCGCCTTAATGGTAAGTGCTTGTTCAAGCACGTTAGTATCGATAATTCCTTTTTTGAAAAGGATATACCCGACCTTGTCGGTAAGTTCTAAATTGGCATCCATGAAATTACATTCCCGGCATTTTGGGTTTTACGGTAGCAGTTTCTGCCGATACGAGCGTAAGCATGATCATCACAATCATAATAACCATTGAAATGATAACCTGTATTAGTTCAATAATATTTTTCAATTTAAACACAGTCTCGCTTTCGTAATAATTGGCCAACTGTAACGCAGTATTTTTAATCGTTCCGGATTCTTCACCGGAATGAAAACGTGACAGAGCTGTATCGGTAAACACTCCTGTCTGGGCAAATGCATCGGTAATTCCAACTCCTTTTTTTATCATAAGAGGGATGGCAATACTTTTTATTTTGTTTTCAAAATAGGTATTGCCGGTAGCTTCTGCGGCAATGCGAATCGGTTCAATACTTTCGGCAGAGCCGCTGTACAGTGTATAAAATACACGGCAAAAAACTTCGATTACTGTTTTATGAATTAAATTTCCTACAACCGGAATTTTCATCATAACACCGTCGATAAACATTTTTCCCGGTTTTGTTTTGATGTAATAAACAAAGGAACCTATCGGGATAATTAAAGCCGCCATAATGAGAATTATGTTGTCTTTGAGAAAATTGCTCAGCTTTAAGGTGAATGCCGTCATCGGGGGAAGGGTAATTCCAAATCGCACAAACAGGTTTGCGGTCTCGGGAAAGATATATCCGATATAATAGAGGACGGCAAGAAACAAAACGAACACTGTTACAAACGGACTAATTAACGCGCTCTTTAAACTCTTTTTGAATTCAGCCTGACGTTCCAAAAACTTAGCCGTGGCTTTGTAAATTTCCGTCATGTTACCACTTTTGGAAGCGAGTCCAAGCATATAAGCCGTAAACTTTCCGAAGATTCCCTGGTACCGTAAGAAAACGGATTGGCTCTCTGTTCCCTTTTTCAGTTCCGAATTGATTTCTTTTAAAGCTTCCTTTAAAGTTTTGTTTTGCGTGTCGTTTATAAGTAAGGTAAGAATTTCTCCGTATGGAAGTTTTTGGTCAAGAAGCTCCGCGCTTATTTTGACGAAGTTAACAATATCGATGTTTGGCGGTTTGGCGTTAAAGTCCAGTAAGACTTTATTAACAGAAATGACCTGATAGTTTAAACGGGTGAGGGCATCAACAACTTCCTCTTTACTAAAGGCTTTTTGAGAACCTTTAATCGGTTTTTCATTTCCTTTTTTTACTTTGTAGAGAAATGAAGATTTTTTTTCAACCGTTTTAAGTTGAAGCTGGTTCTTTTCTGCAAGACTTTTAATTTTCTGCTTTGCCTCGCGCGCAGAATCTGCAGTGATTGCTCCAGTTATTTGTTTTCCAGCACTATTGATCGCGGCAAATCTGAATTCAACCATATTTGTTTATGCCATTTAATGTTTAAAGCATTGCGTGCTGAAATATACCAAATAATAATAATAATTGTAAATGATTTTTTGGCTGAACGAAAATTTTATCGTAGTACTGATGAAGCAGATTCTATTTTTGTTGGCGTCACCACGATGGTAACATGATATGATTTGCCATCTCTGTCGTGTTCATTTCCATCACCTTGTATGGTAACTCTATCGGCAGTGACACTTGTAAGAGAATAGTTTCCATTCCCGTTTTGAAGCATCTCGGTTGGAAGAGTAAAGCCTGTAAATGCCCCGCCTCCGCCGCTAAGCATTCTCGGCAATTGATAATAGCGTTGCGCGAACCCTGCTAAATTCATCGCATCTCCGTAAACAGCATCTCTATTTGCTTCAAGTGCGTTTACTTCAAAAAGATTGATAACCAAAGTGATAGCTAAACCAACAATGATTACACCGGTAACTATTAACAATAACTGCTGCTGTCCCATAGGGAATTCATTTTATAAGATTCCAGATGATGATGAATCACCTGAAGCGATGTTAATACTAGTTAGATATAAAATTTTCTGATAGAACACTGTCCCCTATTATCTTTTGTCTTTTTCTCCCTCTTTATCTTTCCCCTTATCTTTCTTATCATGATCTCCCTGGTTATCGTCACCATGGTTATCACCCTCGTTGTTATTGTTATTCTCGTTTGACTCGGAGGTCGTTAAACTCGTTGGTGTTACCATAGTTGTGGACTTGAATATTTTGCCGCTGTTATCGGCAACTGTTCCTGTCCCCGTTACAGTAATCACTTGATCTGTTACAACCATCGAATACGTACCGTTTACGGTTGAGACTAAACTGGTCGGTATTTTATAACCGAGGAATGAATGACCTCCGCCGCCGATGTTCGAAGGTTTGTTATAATATTCCCTTGCAGAAGAGGCAATATTTAAGATGTCAGAAGCAACAGCACTTTTATTCGCCTGAAAAGAGTGTTCCGATAATAGGCTTACCCCTACGACAATTGCTAATCCTGCAGCTAATACTCCAATACTCATAAGGAGCATTTGCTGATGTCCCATATTCTTCTCCTTGCAACATTAAAGCTATGCGTCAATTCTTCCGCACACCTCCATTGTACAAACCCAGTACATAAAAAACAAAAGGGACTAATCGTATAGAATAGTCCCTATAAGCTTGAAAATAAAATTATTGTAGCGTTGGAACCGCGGTTGAAATGCTTGTTGGTGTTACCGTTGTAACGGCTTTATATTTCTTTGAGTTCGCGTCTGCAACCTTTCCAACACCGGTAATAACTACGCTTTGAGCAGCAACAACGGCTGAATATGAACCATTTGCTGTTGAAGCTAAGTTAGTTGGAATTGTAAATCCGGTAAAAGTATTATTTCCACCACCCAATTCGGTAGGTTTCTTATAAAATTGTTGCGCTAAAGCTGCTAAATTCATGTTATCAGCAACAACCGCATCTCTGTTTGCTTCAAGCGAGCTGGCACTAAATAAATTGATACCAACTACAATTGCGATACCTACGATGATAACGCCCAAAACGATAAGCAATAATTGTTGTTGTCCCATTGTATAACTCCTATTTTTAGTTGATAATTGACTTCGATAATCTTTATCGCAAGAACGATGCCATCAAACATAAGTTGTACAATTTTTTCATTTTTGGAATCTTTTCCCGTTTTTGTACACATTTCCAGGATTACCGATGGTAATTTTTACCTGTAAATGTTACCGTTTTAGCTAAGTTATTGTTTATTCAGGCGTTTTAAACACTCACCTAATGTTGAAAATTAATCATTTTAGCACTTCTCTCTCAGGTTTTTTTTGTCATCAGTGGTACATATTTTGAGTCATATATTTAAAAAGAATATAAAAGCACATGAATACCGGACAAACCATGCTAACATTGTTAGCAATGATGATGCTTACTCTTCTCTCCATCAGAATGAATAATTCCCTCTTGAGTACGCAGGACACAATGCAAAATTCTAAATTTGGACTTGCCGCTATTTCTCTTGCAACATCAGTGATTGAAAATGCCAACAAACTTGCATTCGATGAAGTAACGATCGACAGCGCCATTATAAGTACTAGCGCATTAACCACAGTGGATCATCTTGGACCCGATAATCTTGAATCCTCAGCTTCCAAATATGATGACTTTGATGATTACAACGGATACGAATTTGACGAACGCACATTAACTTCAGCTTACTACCACATTTCATGTAAAGTCACTTATGTAAATGCCAACACACCGGACGTGACTTCTGCATCCCCAACTTTTAATAAAAAGCTGACAGTTTCGGTCTCCAGCGTTTCGATGCAAGATACCGTAAAGATAAGTACCATTTTTTCTTACTGGTATTTTAGGTAACGGTATGGGCTATTCAACAATATTAGATATTATCGGAGCAATGGTAATCGGCGGTATTCTTATGCTCAGCCTTTTTACGGTGAATGATAATACCATGCAAAACTATTTTTATTATAATTCGGACTTTTTACTTCAACGAAATTTGGTGGACATCATTCTGATTGTTGAAGGTGATTTGCGCAAAATTGGCTACTGCGATGATCCGAATAATTTGGTCCCTCCAAATCATACTATTCTCAGCGCAACGGCACATTCAATTTCCTTTGTAACAGATTTACACAAAGCGGGCAAGCTTGATACAGTTGAGTATAAAGTCGGTTCACCTGACGATTTGCGAGACACACCAAATCCACGGGATTTCCCCCTGTACCGCATAATCAATAATGCTTCGGCGGAACGTTTCGTAACCGGCGTGGTAACCGAATTCAATCTTGTGTACTTCAATTCGCTTGGAGATACGATACCTCTTCCGATCTCCGCGCCGGGAGAAATCCAAACCATGGAACTCTCGATAATGGTGGAAAATTCTTCGGCAATTAAAGAGAATTACTCCAATGCATATTGGAGACAAGTCCGTTTGGCATCAAAAAATTTAAAGAGCAGATAGGAGAAAGCGATGTTTGGCAAAGCGTCGGTTTTTTTAGTACTCGGATTTAGCGCCATCCTTCTTTTATACGCGCAAAATCTTTTTCGATTCAGTTCTGATTCCGTTGATGTTTATACGCAATACTATAACAACACCAAAGCTGAAAATATTGCATCAAGCGCAGCTAACTTAGCATGCAACAAATTTTTCCTTACTCCTACCTGGACAACAGGGTATTCAAATGTTTCTTTCAGCGGCGGAAGTTTTAGCGCTTCCATAGCAAATATCGGTTCCGATAGAAAAAGAATCACTGCAACCGGAACCTTTAATAATGTAACAAAAACCGTTGAAGTAGTCCTTCAACCTTCAAGCTTTGCGAAATTTGGTTATTATGCCGCCATTATGCCCGGGAATTTGTATTACATCACGGGTGATACTGTCTCGGGACCAATGCACGTACAGGGGAAACTTAATGTGTGGGGGCAACCGGTTTTTACGGGAAAAGTAACAACGAAAAACGGTTTAAAAATGTTGGATAACAACACTAATCCGCAATTTCTCGGCGGATATGAAAGCGGTGTCGATTTACCTCTCCCCTCTACTGTCAATTCGGTTTCAGCCGACGCTCAAGCAGGAGGAAAATATTTTTCTAATAATGATGTATGGTTAACTTTTAACGCCGACGCTACGGTTACCTATAAAGTAGGGAGTGCTGGGACATGGCAGACGGAAGTTTTATCATCCTTCGCCCCAAATGGAGTAATCGCCGTTGATAAAGGAAATCTTCACATCCAAGGAACGGTTAAAGGAAAAGTAACGATAGGCGCAACACTTAGTTCCGGGGTTTCTAATGGAAATGTGTACCTGGATGGCGATATCGTTTATAATACGAACCCCCTTACACCCGGCTGTACTGATATGCTCGGTATTGTTGCCACAAACGACGTCATTGTTACCGATAATCCCGCAAACAAACATGACATAAATATCAACGCGACTATTTTCTCTTTAAAAGGGGGGTTGCAGGCGGAACACTATAGCACCATCCCTAATTGCGGTGTAATCCGGTTAACAGGCGGACTTATCGAATACCAGGCTCAGGCAACCGGAGTATTTAATCCAAGTACCGGACAAGTGACTCACGGTTACAATGAGCATATTACCTTCGATGAACGGTTTATGACTCAAATTCCCCCTTCGTTCCCTAAAAGTAATTCTTACGAAGTGCTTTCCTGGTTTGAATAAAAAAATGAACTTTTTATAGGTTCGATGTGTTGAATTCACATAAGAATAAATGATTTTTTTTTATATTTCGACACATTAATTATAAAAATCTTACCAGGAGGTTCGATGTTCAATACCAATCGCTTGTTAAAGGGATTCGTCTTATTTGCGGCAATAATTTTTTTCGGTTCTTTTACCGGATGCAGCAAACAAGAGGCTCCCAAAGAAGAGAAGGCTGCGGAAGTAAAAACTCAGCCTGAACAAACACCTCAACCACCCGCTGAACAGCCAAAGGTTGAAGAAAAAAAAGTGCTTGATTTAAAAGGCACGTATACCGGCAAATTTGATGCTCACGCAACAACACTAAAAATTACCGAACAAACCGACGCACAATTTTCCGGCACAATTACAATTAATTATCGCGAAGTCATTAATCAAAAGGTTTCCGGAGAATTTAACCAGGAAAAAATGACCCTCACGATGAAAGATTTGCTTCATAGCCGCTATGCAGGAACCTATACCGCAAAAGTTTCAGAGGATGGAAAGACTCTATCCGGAACTTTTACGCAAACCGTTGACAAAACAAAATTACCTTTTAACTTAGCTAAAAAATAAAATTGGAGAAAAGAATGAAAAAGTATTTAGTATTACTTGCACTACCCGTGCTGTTTTTTATGGCTTCTTGTACAGATTCTACAACAAATACGACCCCTGTTGACGAGACAGGATCATTTTATGTTAGAAGTATCCCTGCAGGCGCATCAATTTATATTGACGGTGTTGATCAAAAGAAAGCAACTCCGGATACAATAAAAGGACTCTCCACCGGGCCACATAACATTACTTTGAAGTTAACCGGATATTATGATTCGACATTCGTAGTAACTGTAGTTGCAAATACTGTAATTACCACAAATGAAATTGCCCTTAAAACAAATACTCAGTTGGTTCCTTTCGGACCGGTTAAAATTTGGGAAACCGCCGGAACAGACACAACACAGCCGAGCGGACTTGATCTTTCAACCGGAAATGCTTATGGTATTGGAACAAGCTCCGTTAATAGAGGGGCTGTTGATATCTATTATACAAGCAACGGATTTGTTGTTACCTCTGCTGATAACGCAAGTGGTCTTACAAGAAAAACTTACTTCAAAGTTGGCGCTGCCAGTCTTCTTACCGATGGCGTTAGTTCTTCGGTAAAAGATGGTACTTGGACAAGCAACATGAGTGACCGTGAATCAAAATATGTTTTCTTATATGATGCAGATATGCACTATAGCAAAATCATGATTGATTCTTATGGCGGTGGTACACCGGGAAACCCGGCTTGGGTAACCGTAAAATGGGTTTACAACAGTACTAAAGACGATGTAAGATTTAAATAAACCTGATTTAAAACGAAAAAGCCGTGAATGAACTTCACGGCTTTTTTATTTTAAAGAATTAATGACGAATTAGTTCCTAATCCTAATATGCAATTCTTTTAACTGATGTTCGTCAACCGTTGAAGGGGCATCATCCATAAGTGAAATACCGCTTGCAGTTTTGGGGAAGGCGATAACTTCTCTAATTGAGTGTTGTGCCGCAAAAATCATGGCAAGTCTGTCAAACCCAAATGCGATGCCTCCGTGCGGAGGAGCGCCGTACTTAAACGCATTCATCAAGAATCCAAATTTATGTTCTGCTTCTTCTTCTGAAATTCCAAGGGCTTGAAACATTTTTGCTTGAAGCTCCGCATTGTGAATTCTGATGCTTCCGCCGGCAACTTCGCTTCCGTTTAAAACTAAATCGTATGCACGTGCTTTCACTCTGCCGGGATCGCTTTCCATATATTCAACATCTTCAAGTTTAGGCGAAGTAAACGGATGATGCATTGCATAAAATCTTTTCGTTTCCTCATCCCACTCAAACAACGGGAAATCAACAACCCATAAAAGTTTCGGTTCGGAGTTTTCATCAATGAGATTTAAACGTCTCGCCATTTCCAATCGTAACATGCCCATCAATCCGAGTGTTTTATATTTCTTTCCGGTAAGAATTAAAATCAAATCGCCCGGTTTGGCACCCAAAAAGGAAGTGAGATTTGCTTGCTCTTCATCGGTAAAGAATTTCATTGTAGGGGATTCAAGCCCTTCTTCTTTTACCCGAATCCAAATCAGACCGCCTGCCCCAAGTTTTTTCACATAATCAGTAAGGACATCAAGCTGGTTTCGCGTATAGTCACCGCAACCGGGAGCAACCAAACCGGTAATTTCACCGTTTTTCTGAATTTGATCCTGAAAGACTTTGAATGTAGTTTTTTCAAAAACATGATTGAGTGTTTTCATTTCAAGATCAAAACGGAGATCCGGTTTATCGCTTCCGTATCGTTCCATTGCTTCGTCGAATGACAACCTGGGAAGCGGCAGCGTGAGCTCACGATTCCAAACTTCTTTGAAGAACCGCTGCATCAAACCTTCAACTACCTCAAAAATATCCTCTTGATCAACAAAGGACATTTCAACGTCTATCTGTGTGAATTCCGGTTGACGGTCTGCACGTAAATCTTCGTCACGGAAACATTTCACAACTTGAAAATAGCGGTCGAATCCGGATACCATTAAAATTTGTTTATACGTTTGTGGTGACTGCGGAAGCGCGTAAAATTTTCCTTTGTGCAATCTGCTCGGTACAAGAAAATCTCTCGCTCCTTCCGGTGTGCTTTTCATCAGTACGGGAGTTTCTACTTCTATAAATTTCTTTTCGTCAAAATACTTTCTTGTAATTTGATACATTTGATGACGCAGAATTAAGTTTTTCTGCATAGAGGGACGGCGTAAATCGAGGTAACGATATTTTAAACGTAAATCTTCTCCCGCGTCGATAGAATCGTGTATCTGGAAGGGAGGAGTTTTTGCTTCGTTAAGAATCGACAATTTATTAATCATTACATCGACACTACCCGTTGCGATTGCCGGATTTTCTGTCCCCTCAGGGCGTTTTCTTACAACTCCTTCAGCCGAAATAACGAATTCACTTCTCAGGTGTTTTGCAAGATTGTGTGCATCCTCATTAAAGCCCGGTTCAAAGACGATTTGGGTGAGTCCGTACCGGTCGCGCAGCTCTATAAAAATTAAACCGCCTAAGTCTCTTCTGGTATCAACCCAGCCGTTTAAGATTACGTTTTCACCAATGTTTGATTCTCGTAAATCTCCACATGTATGTGTTCGACGTTTAAATTGCATTAAAATTAACCAACTTCCTTCATTTTCAAAATTTGAGTGTGAAAAATACTGAATTATGAAGTCTTAACAAACTAAGTTTCAGCCGTATCATCCCTCATCGAGGTAAGAAATAAATATTCATTTCCTTTTCTGTATTTTTTTTCTTTCACAAAGCAAAACAATTTTTCTTAAGACAAAGTATTTACTTAAATTTACCGTATGGACGACAAAAAATTGAAAATCCTCCTTGTAGAGGATAATAAGGAAAACAGAGATGTCGTCTCATTTTTTATTAGGGGATTCGGTCATCTGGAATGTGCCAATGACGGAAGTGAAGCCCTTGTAAAAGCTGAGAATGAGACATTCGATATCATTCTGATGGATATCAATCTTGGAATAGGAATTAACGGAATAGAGGTTACTAAACGGTTGCGCCAGACGGCGAAATATATGAGAACCCCAATAGTAGCCGTTACCGCATACGTGATGAAAGAAGACAAATCTATTTTTAACGAAGCAGGTTGTTCACATTTCATCGGAAAGCCGTTTTCAAAACAGCAAATCCGCGATCTTCTTACAAAAATTATTGACGATTACCGGCTCAAATAAATGAGTTGATAATCTCAAAAACCGACTCGCTGTACAATTCTTTTATACATTTGTATTTTTGGTCTTGCCGAGAGCAAACCAATGGTTTCGGCGAATAGTAAAAACATGGCGCACAGTCAAGGTTAAGAGACGCTATTCTGTACTCCGTTACCCACGGATGAATGTAGTTGACATTGGTAGGACCAATGAGAGCAACTACTTTTAACTGTAAAGCCGAAGCGACATGCATCAAACTGGAATCGTTGGTAACGAAAAGATTGCAACGTTTCATAACCGATGCGGTTTGCGGCAACGAATGTGTTTTTACAATGAACGCGTTTTCGGAATTGATTTTTTTGTGAATTGTTTGAAGCAGCTCATATTCCTCCGGACCTCCAAAAAGCAACACCTTCGCTTTTTTTCTCTCAATAAGTGATAGAGCGAGAGCGGCAAATTTTTCCGGTTCCCATCTTCTGTTAATGTGATTTTTTAAAGTAGCGCAGCCGGGATGAAATCCAACGACCACATCTTCTTCACCAACACCTTTATCAATCACGTATTTATAGCCAAACAATTCATCTTCTCTGGTTAGCGGAAAAAGCAGTTTTGGCTGGTCGGTAAACTTCGTTTGAAGTAATTTTTCACAGAGAAGGATATTCTCTTCAACGTTATGAAGCGAATCATCTTCAACTACTTGCACATTGTTCAAAAAACCAAGATTCTGTTGGTTCATCCGGAGATAGGAAACAGCACACCGCTTTTTAGCCCCGATTAAAAAATTGATAAGATTATATTCTTTCCGATTTGAAGGATAGACGTTGATACTTGCATCGTAATTACCGCGTAACTGTAATACAAACTTTAACGCTGAAAGTTTTGATGCATTTAAAAAATCGAAATGATGAATGGTGGTAAAGTAGCCGGTCCTTTCGTAAATTTCTTTCACTCCCTTATACATTACCAACGCATCAATTTGTGCATCCGGTGTATGCATTTTTATAAGCTGCAAAGCCGGAGTGAACATAAGGGCATCACCGATACCTGAAAGAGCGAGAACAAGAATTTTCACATGTAAACCATATTTAAAGTAAAATAAAAAACGGGTGAAAGGAGAACTAAACTTTCAACCCGTTTAAGATTTATGAGAACTTCATTTCTATTTTATAGATAACGAATCTTTTATCGCTTTCAATTTATCAATTTCACCCTTAATGGCGTTATCACCCGGGTAGATGTTTGAAAGTTTCTGTAGCAGGTCTAATCCTTTATCGTATTCTTTCAGATTTTGATAAATGTCAAGGAGAATCCGGTAAGGATTATAATAATTTGTTACCGCACGAGGATCATCCGCAATAGCTTTTAATGCGTCTTTCTCTACATCGCCTGCAATCGATTTATATGTTTTCAAATCACCAACGGTGAAATATAAATTTGCAATGTCATAAAGAATGCGGTAGTCCATCGGAAGAACTTTTCTCGGGAGACGCTTCTCCATTAAGTTCAACACATCAATTACTTTTTGATTCGCTTGATTTGTGTTCATATAATAAATCGCCAAACGAATGTATGCATTACGATAGTTTTGTACGAGACGTGTATGATTTTCATCAAAGAAGATTGTGGAATCGTTTAAACCTCTAAACTTAAATCCGGGGAGATAGTTTTTCGAGAAACTTCGATTTTCATCAAACAGCTGTTTACGAAGCACAGGTTCGTTGATGAACTCAACTCCTCTTTGTCGCTTTTCAGGAACCAGTCTAAATGCCATTCCTTCCATCTTTAAATAATCGCCCAAACCAATTCTGCTATCATCCGAGCAGGTTACGGCAAAATAAATAGGACGCTGCCAGTTGTTCGCTTGAACTATTTCTTTGACCATTAAATCCTGTATACGCACGGCTTTAATTCCGCTGTAGACAACACTGTTGTCCATCTTCCAGGTTAGTTTTCCTTCTTTAATAATGGTAGAATCCTGAATGTTCCATTCATCACCATGTACTGAAGGGTCTGCATTTAAGATTGTTTTCCCTTCAGAATATGTTTTATAAGATGACGGTAGCTGCTTGGGAACAGGGATAGTAACATCTTGAGGATCCCATTGAATTGGCTGCAACGCATCAATTTGTGCATCGTCCATATTCATAGCCACTTTCTTTGAGCCGTAAGGTTCAAGATTTTTAAGCTGCCTTATATACCACCCTGTGTTTAGCAAACTTAAATTTGCTATGCGCACATCACGGCGGACTCCTTCCACATCCTGCAAATACCAGAGTGGGAAGGTATCGTTATCTCCGTTCGTAAATAAGATAGCGTTCGGTGCACAGCTTTGAAGCAGATCATAAGAATAATCCCAGGGAACCCAGTTGCGCGATCGATCGTGCGTAAAATAATTTGCCTGAAGCATTCTGACCGGAACAAATATTACTCCCAACAAAACGATTGCATATGCGGCATTTTTTCCAAGTGACGGAGCTTTAATTTTTTCCATTGCGAGGTCAATTAACCCTCTCACTGCGATGGAAATCCAAATAGAAAATACAAAGAATGCCCCGACGTAGAAATAATCTCTTTCCCTTGGCTGTGGTTCTTGTTGATTCTGATAGAACGCAGTCAGGTATCCCATAAAGATGAAGAGCACCATAAAAACGCTCGCCATCTTCCAATCTTTTTTAAAGTGAAAATAAATTCCAAGCAGTCCGAGTAAGAACGGAATGCCGTAGAGTGAATCTTTTGCATCTCCGGCGAATTGAATATTGAACGGTTTAAACAAAGCATTTCCTAATCCGTTTAACGGCCACATATCAACGCCGCTATCCTGATTCCACGATTCGCGACCGACATAATTCCACATCCAATAGCGGGTGGTCATGTGGTTCATCTGATAGCGCCACCAAAAATCGAGATCCGAACTGTAGCCTTCATACACAATGGTTTGATGCGGTTCGGTAGCGAATCTTCTTTTGAAAATCGGGAAGTCGCCATATTGTTCACGATTTAAATATGAAACCAATTCGGAAAAGTTATCCGGTTCGTTTTCATTCATCGGCGGATTAACATTTGCGCGAACAATTACCATCGTATAAGTCGTGAAACCGAGGAAAGCAAATATCAGCGAGAGAAAAACAAGGTGCATCGTTTTTTTATTGTTCTGAGCCGAGTAGTAAACGCCATATCCCAATATTCCGAACATAACAACTAAAATAATCGATGCGGTCATAATGTTGTCGCCGGAAATGCTGGACGTAAGTCCGGGAACAATTTTCACAATACCGGGATAAACTACAAACAATGAAACGCCGCCTATAGCCAACGCAACATAAATTGAATTTCGATTAAATAATTTTTTCCAAAGCGCTCCAACGATCACGATGCTGATTCCTGCCATAACCATTTTAAAACGGGAGTCAAATTCGCGGTATTGGTCTTGCGTCGGAGGCGTAGCATCTGTTTGATTTGCCCAAAGAGCTAACGCGAGAATAAGAATAAGAGCAGCATGCGCTAAAAAGATGTATGCTGTTTTTTTAAGTTCTTCATCATCATTAACATATTTTCTAAACATGATTACCATTACCACCGAAACCATCGCAAGAACACTCATCAGGTGAACACCGGTGGAAAGACCGATCAAGTACGCAATCATCAGAATGTATTTTTCATTGTCTTTGTTGTCTGCTTTTTCGTGCCAAACAATTAAGAGATAAATAATGAGCGTCAAAAAGAAAGTACTTGTCGCGTATACTTCTGCTTCAACGGCACTAAACCAAAACGTATCGCTAAAGGAAAACGAAAGCGCGCCAATTGCCGCCGGAATGTAGGTGAACAACGCATCTGAAATACTGCTGTATTCTTTCCCTTTATAATTTTCAATCAATTTTACCGCGGTTAGATATAAAAATAAGATTGAAAACGAGCTTGCTAGAACCGAAACGGTATTAATCCGGAAAGCAATGTTAGCGGCAAAAGGAATAATTGAAAAGACTCTTCCAAGGAGAAGGAAGAACGGGGCTCCGGGAGGATGAGGGACCTGTAAGGAGTAACCGGAGGCGGCGAATTCACCGCAATCCCAAAATGAAACCGAGGGTTGGACGGTCATAAAAATAATAAGAGTAGAGATTGCAAAAACGATTGTTCCCACAATCCTGTTCAGAAGCTTATAGTTCATAGTGCCTCAAATATGAGTGAAATTCACAATTATTGGTTGTTCAAATTTATCAAACTCTGTGGTAATATTGAAACAACGCTTGGTTAATTATTATCGGGTGCGCCGGCGTTTTTGAAGTAGTGATCGTAGTTTTTTTTCACACGCTGCGCATCGAATTTTTCAAACATTGCTTTTAATTTTCCAAACGAAATCGTGTCAAATTCTTCTTCATCTTTGTGCCGCTTAACGAAAATTTTATATTCATCAAGTTCCTTGGGAGACATTTTCGGCTCATACCGTTTGAGTTCTTCGATATATTTTTTTTGGTCTCTGAATGAATACGCCATCGGTCTTTCCTTTAAAAAATTTTCAGCCGCGAAGTGCAGACGTGAGCATTTCTTCAATTCCGCCGAATTGATTTTGATAGTCTTCCCGACTTCTCTTGATCACTTCGTGCGCCGTTTCCACATCATAAACCTCATGTATTTCGCAATGCTTATGATGTTCGTCGCCGGGGACATCTTTATACGTTAAGAAATAGTGCCGCAAACGGTCAATAACATTTCCCGGAATGTCTTTTACGCTTTTCATATTCCCGTAAACCGCATCACCTTTCATCACCGCAATAATTTTATCGTCCGCTTCGTTTCCGTCTATCATTCGGAGTCCGCCGACGGGGATAACTTCAAGCAGAATTCCTCCCTGCGTAATCGTCTTCTCAGTTAACACACAAATATCAAGGGGGTCGCCATCGCCAACAATCTCTTTCTTTCCTGTTTTTTGCATGCTTAATTCGGCAACTTTTGAGGAGCAGTACGTCTGAGGAATAAGTCCGTATAACGTCGGACAGAAATTAGAGTAGCGCTGTGGTCTATCAACTTTTAAATAACCGGATTCTTTATCAATTTCATATTTCATCGAATCGGTTGGAACAATTTCGATGTAGGAAGTTATTTGATGAGGAGCTTTTTCTCCGACTGATAGTCCATGCCAAGGATGGGGTTTAAATAACATTCCCATCATTTTCCAAATCGGGTCGTTTTTCGGTGGCTTCAAGATGTTTCCTTTAATTTTTTTCTACAAAAATAAGAAAATGTCATCTGTTGTACGCGCACTAAACAGGAAAAGAAAAAGATTTTGTTTAATTTGACGCACCAAACCGGTAAAAGCATGAATCAGTCAAAATTTAGATATTATCTCCTTCATAAACCTTACGGTGTGTTATCACAGTTCACCGATTCACAGGGAAGAAAAACGCTCGGAGACCTTTTTCGTTTTCCAAAAGATGTTTACCCTGTTGGAAGATTGGATTTCGATAGTGAAGGACTGTTACTTTTAACAAATGATAAACAACTAACAGATTCTCTTCTCCATCCGAAAAGCAAATTGGAAAAAGAGTACTTCGTTCAAGTGGAAGGAATACCAAACGAAGAAGCACTTATTCAATTACGAAGCGGAGTAATTATTGAGGGTAAGAGGACACTTCCGGCAAAAGCAAATGTTATTGAAGCCCCGAATTTCCCGGATCGGGTGCCGCCAATTAGAGAAAGGAAAACTATTCCTACAAGCTGGATTTCACTTTCAATTATAGAAGGAAGAAATAGGCAGGTGCGAAAAATGACAGCGAAAGTGGGCTACCCAACTTTACGCTTGGTGAGAGTAAGAATTGGAAATTTCGTACTCGGAAAATTAGCTTCTGGTGAAGTTAAAGAGTTTACTTCCCGATCGTTTTGACTCACTTCTTGGTTAGAATCGCAACCATATCTTTTTCAAGCGATTCTTTTGGTGATTCAATAATCCTTCTAACCTCAAGTCCGTCGTTATAAAAAATCATTGTAGGCACCAACTCAATCTTCAGCGAAGAAATATCGGTATCACCGGCTTCTTTTTTTCGATCCACCATAATCAATTTTACTTTTGATTCGGGAAAATGAAGTGTATCAAGAATTTTATAGAAGCGGGGAACTTCTCTCCTGCTGTCGCTGCACCATGTCCCCATAACAATTGTAATGGCATGGAACTCATTATCCATTTTCAATTTTGCCAATGTTTCGGTATCAACTTCATAATTATCGTACTCTGAATTAAACCACCATGAAAATGATGTATCAGCAAATGCCTCACGAGTACAAATTCCCACAAGCATTGGTTTACCGCTTTTAGGATCTATTGAACACTGATTATTTACTTGCGCGGAAACCGCGAATGACAACAAGAAAAATAGCATTAAACTTTTCATATCTCGTTTCCTTTCTGCTGATTCATATTCTTCCGAACGTCCAAGCCCCATAATAATTTTGAGCGAAGAATTTCGAAATAATTCGCCGAATCCATGTGTACTAATTTTAGCGGTTTCGTATTAGCTGAAATTGTAAGTTCGAGTGGGGGAGCAAACTCCATTACACGCTGTCCGTCGCAGTTAATTTGAATTTTTGTATGCAATGATTTCGCCGTAATACTTATTTCCCCTTTACTTGGTAATACTAACGGACGCATCGTTAACGTGTGCGGCGATATCGGACTCATCGCAATTACTTCCGCTTTGGGGCTAACAATCGGTCCCCCCACAGAAAGTGAATAGCCGGTTGAACCGGTTGGTGTTGCAACAATTAATCCATCGGCTGAAAACGTGGTAACGTATTCATCATCCACATAAATGGTAAGCTCTACCATTTTAGGCCAGCCGCCTTTATCTATAACCAAATCGTTTACCGCAAATAGTTTTTCGCATGTAACATTTTTGCATTGCCCAACCAAGACGATTCGTTCTTCAATAGAAAAGCGGGAATTTTTGATGTCGTCAAAAAGTTGTTCAATTCCTTTGATATCCACTTCCGCCAGGAATCCGAGTTTTCCAAGATTAATACCTAAAATTGGTTTATCAACTTGGTGCGCGATATACGCGGTTGAGAGAAGTGTGCCGTCTCCTCCAAGTGAAATTAAAACATCGCAAAATTCCGCGACATGTTCTGCGGCGGCAAACGCTTCATCCTTAAGTGAAGCCGGTGCAGACTCGCGAAGCGATTCGTTAATGAGAAATTGATGATTGTGTGCTTTTAACCGTTCGACCAAAACAGTTAGGGTGTCTGTTAAGGCATCCTTCGTTGTGTTTCCTAAGATCCCGAATTTCATTGTATCACTCTTTAGGTTTTTCTTCCGCAGTTTCCGCTTTTGGCGGTTCTTCTTTACTCTCTTTGTTTACTTCTTCAACGTAATTGAGTTTTAATTCGCGGACAACTTCCGTAAGAAACTTATCCTCATACTCACCAAGATTCCCTTTTGTTTTTCCAACCAGCATATCAAGTGTGTCAATTGCGTATTTCGCCATTTCAAGATTCCGTTCAATTTTATCGCTCATCGGGTTTTTTAATTTACCCATCGACATCATTGCCCATTGCTGCTGCTGCATAATTAATTGCATAAACAGCACTTCGTGGTTCATTGATTCAGCCATTTATTGGTTCTCCTTTGTTTGATAATGTTCCCAAAGTTTAGCGTACTTCGTAAATACATATTGCGCAGAAAAGACGGCAAGCAAAAATCCTTGAAAGCCGTCCAAAAATCCTAAACGAAAAATATACATTTTTAGAAAGATAAATAAGGGACGCAAAAATACATCCGACATTTTGAATTTCTTTTTCTTTTTGTAAAGCTCATCCGCGGCGAGCGAAGTATAGCTGTTAAATTTTGCAAAGTAGTGTTCAATGCTTGGGTCGGTGTAATGATCGATATCGGAAACAAATTTCCCCGGCTCTTCGGTAAGAAGAAGATGTTCATGAACATCGTTCTCGCTGAAACGCACGACATCCTTTCTAAATAGCCTGGTTACGTAACCCGGATACCAGCCGGAATGTTTTATCCACTTGCCCAAGAAAAATGCTCTTCGCGGAAATGAGTATGCCGTCGTCTTCGGTTGAGAATTTTTAAAATGAAGAAGCTCCTTCCGCAATTGAACCGTTAACGCTTCGTCCGCGTCTATCCAAAAAATCCAGTTGTTCGTTGCAAGGGAAAGACCGAACTCTTTTGTTTTTGCATAGCCTTGCCACTCGACTTTTTGATATTTCACATTCGAAAAAGTTTTTACAATTTCTTCAGTCCTATCCGTAGTTGCGTTATCAACGAGAACTATTATTTCATCAACGCAGCCAAGCTGACTCTCAAGACACCGTTTGATGTTTTGTTCTTCGTTTTTAGCAATGATGAGCGAAGATATTTTTATCATAACCTAAGAGTATTTTTTTGTTTTTCAATCAGTGCAATAACCCGATCCGGTGTAATTGTATTGATGTCCAGTTCCGACGTGAACCGGAATTTTTCATCTCTCACTATTTCGGTAAAATTCTTTTCAACTTCTTCCGGATAGATAAAAAACGCATTATCAAAAATCTCGGAAGGATAAGGATTAAATCTTCCAAGGTGATTTCCATTGGAAATACAGAAGAACGGGATTCCTGCTGCGGCGGCAAAATGAATAGCGCTTGTTTCATTTGCGACCACAAATGACGCGCGCGAAACTAATTCCGGTAAATCTTCCAATTTCACTTTACCGCACCAGTCTTCCACTTTTTCACTTGCACTAAGTTGTTTTACTTGGGTGGAAAGACTGAGCTCGTTTTGAGATCCGGAAAGGATAACGCGCAATCCCAAATGTTCCGTAATGAATTTCGACACCACCGCGAATGACTTCGGAGTCCATATTCTTTTGGGGTCGCTCGCACCGGGAAAAACAACCGCACATCGAAACGATGGAAGTTCAAATTCCGTTTTACTCGAAGAAATAAAAAATGGTTTTTGTATCTCAATTTTTTCATCAAGCAGATGTTCAAAAAATTCTTTGTTCCGATTAAATTCGAAAAGATTTCGTTCAACCGAAGCATAAAGTTTGTTATAAACTTTATCGGTTAGAAGTTTCCTTTTCCACTTTGCATGACTATCAAGTGACCCGGTACAACCTATTTTTTCCGGCGCACTGCTCGCCTTTGCAAGAGTATCGCCAAACAATATTTCTCTAGAATAGGTGGGGTCGATTACAACCGAGAATTGTTTCAATCTAATTCGTTTTAAAAAGTCGAATCGGTAAAAGATGTTCGAAAAGAATTTTGCCCTCTCGAGCCAGATAAATTCGTCTACGATGTGTGCGTCATATTTTTCCGCCAAATCTTTCCACAGAATATTTCCGCAAAGTGTTATTGCATATCCATCGTACTTTTTGCTTCTCTTTATAAACTCAAGATAATTTCTAAAAAGAACGTAGTCGCCTATTGAATCAAGACGGAGAACGAGCAACGTTTTTTTTCCGGTTTCATTTTGTGGTGAAGGAAGAAACAGAAAGAGAATTTGATCCACAAGAAATAAGAAAAAGTTTGCGAGTTTTTTTTTGTAAACTTTAAGCATATTATTCTTTACGCTCAAGTTGTTTCACCAAAAGATGATCCGACCAGATTTTGTCTTTCATTATTTTTTTTACCGGGTACGCAAAACCAAGCTTTGCCAACACCGGAATAAAGAAAAGCAAAACAGAATTTAACTTCTTCTTGGTGAGAAGATGATAATCCCCGAATGAGTAAAAATTGAGTTGATATTTATTGGCAATGGTTTCAAGCGATTGTTGGGAGTAAAAAGAGACATGCTGCCCGTGGTCAAACGAGTAATACCACCAATCTTTTTGGCCGGGAGGATTACCGCTAAATAATTCCGTAGAGAAAAAAACATTGTTTGAATAGGTGAGTATTTTTTCAAGTTCCTCAAGCGGATTGACAAAATGTTCAAAAGATTCAAACGATGTAACCATTTCAAATTGTTGCGAACCGGAATGTTCCAAGTCAAACCCGTAAGCGAAAAGATTCTGCGTAAACGGATCATTCCAATAAAAATCGAATCCATTATCGCGCATCAATCGCGAAAAGATACCATACCCTCCGGCAAAATCTAAAAACTTTCCCCTTCTTTTATAACAGACAAATAAAAGAACACTTAAAACCCGTGCATAAAATATGTTGCGGTGAAGAAGTCCGGTATCGGAATAATTTATAGGATTTGCATATGCTTCATTCAACCAATATGGATTTTCCGTAAATATGAAGTTACAGTGCGTGCAGTGATAATACTGTACTGAATATTTTTTTAGCACATCGGCTTTAAATAACTCAGCCGCTTTATGTGAACAAATTTTACAATCCATGGTTTTTCAAGATTTGTTCGAGATGAGATTTTAGCTGCCGAATGTAGTTTTCGATTGAGTTGTTCTCATTGACAGCTCTCGCGGCTTTTTCACTTCTTGCTTTAAGTTCTGCTTCTGTTAATTGAGAAGCGAGCATCACCGATTCCTCAACCGCCGGAATAGATGTATCAGCGATTCTAATTCCGTAGTCGCCAAGATCAATTGCGGTTTCATCGGTTAAAATGGGAACCAGTCCGCCGTTTCCGATTACATTAAGCACGGAAAGCGGACCGCCTTCGGAACACGAAGGGAAAATTATGAATCCACACTTTTGAAGCAGCAGTTTAAATTCAACCGAATCAATTTTTACAAATCCGTGAAGTTGTATTGAAGGAGTTTCTTTGAGTTCTTTCGAATACAATTTCAGAAACTCATGCTCGTCATCAATTGGGCCGCAGATGTGCAGCGTTAATTCCGGATACTGTTTAAACACCTCAAGGAGTAAATCCACACCCTTGTGAATAAAGCCGCTGCTTCCAAACCAGAGAAAATGTGTTTTAGCTTTAGCAAAATCCTTTACACTCAACACTTCGTGGTAATCCATCATTTTCATATAGGCAGGTGAAAGGAGATAAATTTCTTTTTGATAAAACGCGGCATAGGTTTTACGTACAAATTCATTTCCAAGACAAATCATAGCGGAAACCAACGTTGTTTGTGCCGACCAAGCTTTATCAACGGTACGTCCCGAAGAGAGCGCCCAATTTTTCTTATTTCTAAAAACATGTTCAATGCGGCGCAAGGAATTTCCATTTTGCGTTTGAAGGTGCATTCCGGTTCCGTAATAAATCCTAACGGGAATATCAATCCCCGAATAAAAACTTCTCACAAGCGGTTCACCAAATCCAAAAATTACGTGGTATCTTGAATATTCTATAAAACCTTCGTAATCGTAATCAACAACATCAACATTATAGCCCAACTTCTTAAAAATATGAGCAATAGTAGTTACATCCCTTGTATTGGTGTGTGTAATGTCCATGCCGTTCCGGAAGGCTTTGGAAACGTACGAAATGAGAACCGACTTGTGATGAGATGTATTTAAAACATTCAGCACCGGTGATTTCAAAACATCCCGCTTCGCCTGTGAAATAATTTTCCGGAAAAAGAGTTTAATATTTTTGTTTACGTAGGACACTCGTTTTACTTTGTTCCTTTAGCAAGAAGACTTCTATAATCTTTTAGTGATATAAAAAACAACGAACGCAGCATCAATTTTCCTTGATGAGCCGAATCTTTAAAAAAGAGAACAAAGAAAGTTGCTATCGTATAAGAGATAAGCGTTGCGTACGCCGCACCTACGATTCCGATTTTCGGTATCAGGTAAAAATTAAGTGCTAAATTAGTTAACATTCCGGCCAATGTTCTATAAAAAGAAATTTTTGTAAAATTTTCTGCAACAAGAAATTGACTGCTCGCCACACCTAAAAATGTTCCCACTCCCGACCAGATATAAATCTGTAAAACCGGCGCACCGGGCAAAAATTTTGTTCCGAACAAAAGACTCATAATTTGCGGTGCAAAAAGAGTCAAGGGTATAGCAATGCCGACAGAAATCCAAACCATTAAATCATAAAGCTGCTGCAGCCGCTTGTTAAATAGCTCTTCTCCTCCTTTTCTCGCGTTGATAACCGCGGGAAAAAGTGAGGCGGAAATAGCAGCAGGGATAAAATACCATATTTCGCACAACTTCACCGCGGCAGCATAAAATCCGGCTTGTGTGTTGTTTAAAATATTTTTCACCATTATCTGATCTATTTTCATATAGATTGAAACGACTATAACGCTCAACAATAAGGGAAAAGTTTCTTTCAATATTCTTTTCGCAACTATTGAATCAAATACCATTCGAAGCTTTCCCCTATTATTGGAGCGGTAAAAAGCTACAAGTCCAACAGCAAGTATCGCCGCTTCGAACGTTACAGCCGCAGCAAAATAGATCAATTTTGCTTTTGTAACAATGAGAAGTACTCGTAAAAGTGAAGCGATAATTAAACTACTTGATTGTGAAATTACGGCAAATTTAGAAAGAAGCTGCGATTGAAAATAAAAGTCGTAAACGTTTAGCGTTTGAAAGATCAACGAAAAACTCACCATCATAACAATTTGAATGGTGAACGGGTCTTCATGCGTGATATGCAAATTCAAAAACAGCAGGAGAACCGCAGCTGCAGAAGCGAGTACTTTCAGAAAAAGACTGGTCCCAATAATTTTGTCCTTGTTGGCGGTATCGGAAACAAGATCCCGGACAATTAAATTATCCATCCCCAAAGAAGCAATGCTTGAGAAGAGTGCAACGTAACTAAGCGCGTAACTCAGTAATCCAAAATTATCAGGCCCTAAGTATTTTACAAGATAAATGGTAACAACAAAATTAACAGCTACGCGCACGACTTTTTCCGCGAAGAGCCATCCGGTGTTTTTTGCGTATTTGTTTCTGCTGAAGTCAAGCAATTTTGCGAAGAGCTTCATTCTTTCAGCCCATAATTTTGCAGATAAATTCTCTCTATTTCCACTTAAATACTCTCCAGACTTTTACCAGATGACGAATGCCAAACGGGGCAAATGTTTTTTTCATTTTTACTCTACGCAGCCTGTTGCGGTAGGCTTGTTCAGCTTCCGGTGTCCAGAGCTTATTTTTGGTGAGAGCTTCTTTGAATTCATGCACGGCCCTTTCTTCTTGCGTCCACGAGGCTCCTCCTCCGCTCACTAACGTTATTGGTTCCTCTTGATAGTAATAACCATGGTCACTAAAATTTTGAATCTTCACCATGAGCTTGCAAATGAATTCAAAGTCCATCGCGTATTTAAAGGAAGTATCAAATCCTCCGTACAAATCATAAATTTTTTTCCTAAAAAACATTGTCGGATGATTATACGGCATAGCGTAGGTTACGGGACAAAGCAGCGGTTTTCTTACATTCGATCCGTAAATCTCATCCTTAAAAAAAACATCGCCGTGAACAAAGAAAACGTTTTCATCGCAAAAGAGTTTTGCAATTTTTTCAAAAAGGTTTTTACTTAGATAGGAATCATCACTATTAAGAATCGCTACAATTTCTCCGGAACTTTTCTCAATTCCCTTGTTAAACGCATCGGAAATACCGTTGTCTTTTTCAGAAATGAATTTACATAAATCGGTTTTCGCGGCAGCGGAATAAACACTCAGCACTTTTTCTTGTGTCGAGTCAATACTAACATTATCAATAATCAAATGTTCAAAGGAAGGATAATTCTGTGAAGCAACCGACTCAGCGCATTGTTGAATGGTTTTTGCTGAATTGGAGGTTGGGGTTATAACGGAGATTTTAACGCTCTGCATCCGATTGTTCTATAAATTCAACTCGATAATTTTGTATATTTTCACCAGAAATATAAACTTTTAATTGGTTTATTATTATACAAATAATGACGCAAGCAACAGGCAAAAAAAAGATTCTCATCGTAAAAATCGGCGCAATAGGAGACGTTGTGATGGCTCTGCCGTTGCTGCGCGAAATCGAACAAGTGTATCCGCACGCGGAAATTTCGTGGCTGGGTGGGGAAATTGTTCACCCTCTCCTCAAGTTATTTCCGAGAATTGATCACTTATATACGATAAACGAATCAAAACTTCTAAAGGGAAGTTTGGTCGAAAAGCTGTTTGTTGTCCTTACGAGCTGGAGAACTTTTTTTTTAAAGAAATACGATCTTGTTCTCTGTTTGTATAGAGACTCAAGATACTTGCTGCTCACGAAAACTTCGTTTGCAAAAGAAACCCGCTCGTTCGATGGATCGAAAGCCGATTTTAAAATTGTTCCGGGGCGGTATCACGCAGCCGAGTATATTCGTCTTTTAAGAAATAAAAATGATTTTTCGATGCTCGCTCCTTTTTATCCGCAACCATCGCTGGCGTTACCCGATGAGCTGTTCAAAATTTTATCAAAAGAGAAAAAAAATATTTTACTTACACCGGGGGGAGCCGCAAATCTTATAAACGGCGGTGATACGCGCCGCTGGCCGATTGAGTTTTACGCCGAACTTTCAAAAAAATTTGTTGAGAATGGTTATCAAGTGATTTTGCTTGGCGGGGAGAACGACAAATGGACCGAAAAGTATTTCGATTCAAACCGTATCCAAAGTTTATTAGGTGAAACTAACTTACACGATGTTCTCGCGCTTTATAATAAATCAGATCTCTTGGTTACTCACGATACCGGATTAATGCATCTCGCAAAATTGACTTCACTGCCGACAATCGCTTTGTTTGGTCCGGTTAATTATAAAGAACGAATCGGAAACGGAAGCAACATCGTTCCCATGGTAAAAACAGACGGGCTTGTCTGTGCCCCTTGCTACGATGGAAAATCCTTTCCCGAATGTTCCAACAACTTGTGTATGAAAAATATAACGGTTGATGAAGTTTTTGCTTTATCATTTTCTATTTTAAATAAGAGTAAATCAGAGTAATATGAAAACCGCTATCATACACGAATGGTTTGTTAACTACGCAGGCTCAGAGCGGGTGGTTGAATCGTTTACAAACATTTGGAAAGACGCCGATATTTTTACTCTCGTTGATTTTCTTTCGGCTTCCGAACGAGAAACCATCGTAAAAGGAAAATTTCCGAATACTTCATTCATCCAAAGGCTCCCGTTCGCCAGAACAAAACACCGGAGTTATTTGCCGTTGTTCCCCCTTGCTATTGAGCAGTTTGACCTCTCTGATTACAAGGTAATTCTCTCCAGCGCTCATGCGGTTGCAAAAGGGGTAATTACAAATTCTCAACAGCTTCACATTTCTTATTGCCATACGCCGATGCGTTATGCGTGGGACTTTACTCATCAATATTTGAAAGAGTCTAATCTTCAAAAAGGAATTAAGGCAGCAATTGTAAAAAGTTTTCTTCACTATTTACGCATGTGGGACTACACCACCGCCAACCGCGTTGATCATTTTATTGCAAACTCACATTATATCGCACGGAGAATTAAGAAAATTTACAACAAGGATGCGGCGGTGATTTATCCTCCGGTAGATACCGCAAACTTTCCGTGTGTAACTTCAAAAGAAAACTTTTATGTAACCGCGTCAAGATTTGTTCCTTACAAAAGAATCGATTTGATTGTTGAGGCATTTGCTGCAATGCCGGATAAAAGACTGCTGGTAATCGGAGATGGACCAGAGAAAGAAAAAATTTACGGAAAAGCAAAAAAGAATATTGAGTTTCTCGGATATTTGGAAGGAGACGCTTTTACTTCCTATCTGCAAAAAGCGAAAGCATTTGTTTTTGCGGCTGAAGAAGATTTTGGCATTGTAGTGGCTGAATCCCTTGCGAGCGGAACTCCGGTAATCGCGCTGAATAAAGGTGGCACTGCCGAAACTGTTCAGCACAACAAAAACGGAATTCACTTTAACGAGCAATCTTCTTCTGCAATAAAAGAGGCGGTGCTTGAGTTTGAGAAAAACGAAAACACGTTTAACTCCTTGGAAATAAGTCGCGATGCGGCAAAATACGACCGTAAACTTTTTGAGCAGCAAATCGTTAAGTTCGTCGATGAGAAGAGCAATGTATTTTTTAATCAGCCATAACACCATTCTATGTTTGTAAATAGAGATTCCATTTATCATTTCCGGCTAACCTTCGATCTCCTTTTTGTAGTTCTGGCGTTTTTTTCAGCCGCCGTGCTGGCGCAATCGGTCCATATTCTTTTGAACCGGCAGTATATGTTCGGATTGTTATTTCTGCTTTTGTTCGTTTGGTATTTTTCCTCGAGCGCAACCGGATTTTATGATGATTCGAGTTCCAAAATTCTCTCCTTCCAATTCATCGGAATAATTAAAAACATCGGGATTCAAATAATCATTGGCGTTCTCTTTATCTTTTTAAGCAAAGAAGATCTCTTCACGCGTAACTTTATTCTTTACTTCGGATTCCTCCTTCTCGGATTTATTTCGTTGAGAATAATTTCTTTTCAAGTTATTGTGCAATATCTCCGCAAGAAGGGAAAGAATATTCGAAATTTGATTATTGTCGGGACGGGCGAAGTAGCGCTGAGTTTTAAACGTATGCTTGAACAAAATTCTCAAATGGGATACCGATTCTTGGGGTTTGTCGATGATCAGTCTGCAAGCAATGCTTCCCCATACCTTGGCTCATTCGAACAGCTCGCACAAATTATTCAATCGTATAAAGTGCAGGAAGCCATAGTTGCACTGCCGAAAGAAGCCGCCCACAATCTCGATACTATAATCAAAACATGCAACATCAACGCGATTCGAACCCACATCATTCCTGATTATTTTCGGTTCGTATCTAAGAAATTTAAAATCACGATGTTTGACAAGTTCCCGATTATTACGGTGCGGGACGAACCGTTGCAAGAGATTCAGTGGAGATTAGTCAAACGTTCATTCGATATTTTTGTTTCATTCCTTGTACTTCTTTTATTAGTTTCATGGTTGTTTCCAATTCTCATGATAATTCAAAAGTTCTCTTCCAAGGGCAGAGTTTTTTATCTGCAGGATAGAATCGGAAAGAATAACAAAATTTTTAAGTGCTACAAGTTCAGAACAATGCATGAAAACTTTGACGACAAAAAATTTATTCCCACCACGGTGAACGATACGCGGATAACCGGGTTCGGAAAATTTCTCCGCCGCTCAAATCTTGACGAGCTGCCGCAAGTATTTAATGTTCTCTTAGGTGAAATGTCAATTGTCGGTCCGCGCCCTCATGCCATTGCCTACAACGAGTTATACAAAGAATTTTTTGACGAAATAAAACTCCGTAGTCTTGTAAAGCCGGGAATCACCGGATGGGCGCAGGTGCATGGATTGCGCGGTGATGTGGTTGATGAAGAAGAAAATAAACTTCGTACACGCAAACGAATTGAGTATGACATCTGGTACATTGAAAATTGGTCGCTTGGTCTTGATATTCAAATTATTCTCTTAACAATTTGGCAGATGTTAAAAGCCGATACAAAAGGTATTTAGACGGTTGCTTGTTCAACAACAAAAAATGAAAGAAGAAAAACGAAGAGAAGAGATAAGATTGGGTTATTAAGAAATCCCGACAACCCCGCGGAAAGGATTAATGCCACCAGAGAGAAAAAAACTCCCCACCGCCAATCGTTTGAGCGATAAAATTTTTTAAATCCGGTTCTCACTATTTCAACCAAGAGTAAAAGCAGCGAGAGAAATCCCACGATTCCGCTTTCAAGATAAATGGTTATATAATCATTATGCCAACTTCCGACATCCTTATCGGAAAGAAGATTTCTTTTGGAAAATACTTTGTCAAATGTTCTTGGACCAAATCCCAACAATGGATGTTTTCCAGCCAAATCAAAAGCAGTTCCCCAAAGAATATCACGGTCAGACATCGTTGTTGGCTGCTGTACTCTTACCTGAATTTCGCTGGTGTTAATCTGAAACGCAACATACGAAAGAGTAATTGCCAACAACACCATGGGTAAAAAATATTTCCACTCCATTTTTTTTAATAGCATTCCGAAGAGTAGGAGCAATACAGCGATTGCCAAATCAGCTCTTCCAAGCGCAAGAATAATGGCAAGAAAGAGCGTCATTCCCCCTAAAGTTATCCACCAGGCATTTGTTCTTTTTTTGAGTTCTGAAAAAAAAGAAAAATACAGGGCGAGACCCGCTAGCAGGAAAGTGGAAAAAGTCGCATATCCCGAAACTATTGATTCCGCTCGCGGTTTTATTCCCAAAGCAAATTTTCCTATACCGATAAGGGAAACCAAAACAGACGCGGAAAGAAAAATGAGCAAAATGTTTTTCTTTTGTTCGGAAGAAAACTGTTTAACGTAATAGACAAGCGGAAAGAGCCCGGTGTAAAAAAGTGCGTCTTTATAGAACGCGTGTTTACTTAACTCAAAATATTCGGAAAAGAAAATTGATGCAAGGCGCACGCCCAAAAAAAACAAAAAATAATATTCAATTTTTTCTAACTTAAAATTTTTTCTGTTGAGAGGCTCAAAAAGCCAGAGAAGAATGAGAAGTGCGAAGAACATCTGGAGGAGCGCCAATGAGAGAAGAAAGGAGATGCCGATTGCGCTCATTACAAAATAGGCTGATTTTGTTCGTTCTTGTCTTAGCATAAAATTTTAAACACGGAATTGAAGTTCATACAATTTTTTGTACAAACCGTTTTCTTCCATCACCAGATCATCATGCGTTCCCTGCTGAACAATTTTGCCTCTATCAAGAACCAAAATTAAATCAGCATTACGAATAGTGCTTAACCGGTGAGCAATAACAAACGTTGTTCTGTCCTGCATCAAACGCTCAATAGCTTCCTGCACCAGCACTTCCGATTCATTATCCAGCGCAGAGGTCGCTTCATCAAAAATCATAATTTGCGGATTTTTTAACAACGCGCGCGCAATGGATAAACGCTGCCGCTGCCCGCCGGAAATTTTCAAACCGCGTTCTCCGATTACCGTTTCATAGCCATCGGGGAATTCCTCAATAAATTTGTGGGCATTTGCGGTTTTGGTTGCTTCAATAATTTTTTCGGAAGGATAATCTTCCAATCCATAAGCAATATTATTTTTAATAGACTCATTAAACAGAATTGTTTCTTGCGTAACAATTCCCATTAATTTGCGCAAGTCCGCTATTTTTGTTTCCTTTAAATCAATGCCGTCAATCGCAATCAGTCCGTCGGTTGGATCATAAAATCTGGGCAGTAAATCGACCAATGTTGATTTTCCCGAACCGCTCGGACCAACGAGAGCAACGACGCTTCCTTTTTTTATTTCAAATGAAACATCATTTAAAACCAGCTCGTCGGAATCCTGATAATGAAAAGAAACGTTTTTAAATTCGATCGTGTTTTTAAATTCGGTGAGAGACAATGCGTCGACTTTATCCTTTATCGACGGTTCCGTATCAATGATTTCAAAAATCCTATCGCCGGCCGCGCTTGATTCTTGAATTTTGTTATTCAATCCGCTTAATTCTTTAATCGGCGTCATCAACTGAAAGATGGCAAAAAGAAAGCCAAGAAATTCGCTCGCCTTTAATCCTTGCCCCGACAACACCAAACTTCCGCCGTAATAAATTATTCCCGTTCCGACTGCTACGCTTAGAAACTCCGTAATTGGACTAACAGAATTTCTGATGTTCGTCATCCGTAATACTTTTCTAAAATACGATTGTGTTCCTTTAAAAAATTTTTTGTTTTCATAAGCCTCCATTCCGAACGCTTTAACAATCTTAACCCCGGTTATTGTTTCATAGAGAAGTGAAGTAATCTGCGCAATACTTTCCTGCAGTTTCAAACTTTCTTTCCGAAGCCGAAGTCCGATAAGCGTTATCAACGCAAGCGAAACCGGAAGCACTATAAACGAAAAGATGGTAAGTTTCCAACTGATGGAAACCGCGATACCTAAAAAAACCACAATCATGATCGGTTCCCTCACCAGGTTGAGAAAAACGGTAGAAACACTTGCCTGCACCACTTGAACATCGTTTACAATTCGCGAGATGAGATTTCCGGTTTTTTCATTTTTGAAATATCCCATCGGCAACGTATGAAGGTGTGTATAGGCTTTATTTCTGATGTCTTTCACTACTCCCTGCTCGGCGAACACAAGAAAATATGCCTGCAAGTAATTGAAAAGATTTTTTAAGAAGAATGCCAGAAGAACGAGTATAACGATTTTAGAAAGCGCATCATATTTACTGCCACCGAAGACATAATTGTTAAAGGAGGAAGCGGCGGAATCTTTTAAAGATAAAATCCAATCCGGAATGAATGACGAACCGTGCGCAGCGGAGGTCTGGTTTACCTTGTGCACGGTTTCTCCTTTTTCAAGAAATAAGGTATCCAACAGCGGAATAAACAAATAAACCGAAGCACCGTTGGCAAGCGCGTAAAGGATGCTAAATAAGATTGAACCGGAAATATATTTGGAGTACGGTTTTACAAATGCCAATATTCTGAAATACGTTTTCAATGAGCGTTCCCTTGGTTATTCTTCTTTACCTCCCATAACTTAGCATAATTTTGGGTGGTTGTTAAGCAATTAAGAAAAGAAATCAGCAGACCGTGCATACCATCCTTATACCCTTTTAATGAAATGTAGGGACGAAGAAAAGCCGAAATCCCGTGCAACAAGATAGTAAAACGAGTAATTTTTTTCTTTTCATCTTTCTTCTCTAAAGCATGCAGCGAAGAATAATAATTTATTTTTGAAATCATTTTTTCAAGCGAAGCGGTTGTATAGTGGTACATTGGAGAAGAAAGCTTTTTGATTGCTCCGTCCACAACAAAACCTTCGTGCACAAGTTTATCAATAGTTACCGATGTTTTTGATTTTCTGAAAAGCCGGAGTTGATAGTCTTTATCCCAACCGCATGTGGTAATTTTTTTATTCAGGAAATAGTTTTCACGGAGAATTTCGAATCCGGCATTTGACCCATGTTCGTCAATCTTCAGAATTTCCTCCTTCAATTGAGGAGATATTTGTTCATCTGCGTCAAGCGAAAGAACCCACTCGTTCTTTGCTAAACCCAACGCATACGCTTTTTGATTCGCGAATCCACTCCACTCATTTTGATAAAAATGAGATGTGAATTCTTTTGCTATTTCGGGAGTCGCATCGCTGCTAAACGCGTCAACAACAATAAGCTCGTCAACCCACGCGACACTTTCCAGACAGCGGCGGATAATTTTTTCTTCATTCTGAGCGATGATAATTGCCGAAATATTTTTCATAAATGAGGTTTGATTTTTGTCTTCTCAACTTACCAAGAAAACGACGAAATGCGAAAAATTTTTCCTCTCTCTATCCACGCGGATGATATTTTTTATGTTCTTGTTTTACAAAATCGCGATCCAGGTGGGTATAGATTTGAGTCGTAGCAATATCAGCATGGCCAAGCATTTCCTGCACCGCACGGAGGTCAGCGCCCCCTTCAACTAAATGCGTCGCAAATGAATGTCTAATGGTATGAGGATGAATCGACTTTATTATTCCGGCATCTTTAACTGCGCGGTTAATCATTTTCCAAATTCCCATTCTCGAGAGTTTAGTTCCTCTTATATTTAAAAAAACATAATTGCCGCTTTTTGCCTTTTTCTCAAGTAGCGGCCGGCTGTTCTGAAAATAGTGTTCGAGCCAGTTGATTGCACTGTTTCCAATAGGAACGATGCGTTCTTTTGACCCTTTGCCAAACACGCGGATGGCGCCATCCGCTAAAAACAAATCGGAGAGTTTCAAATTGATTGCTTCAGAAACACGCAAACCGCACGCATACAAAACTTCCAGTATCGCTCTGTCACGTAATCCGGTGGTTGTTAAAACATCCGGTATGGAAAAAATTTTATCGATCTCACTTATGGTTAAGACTTCGGGCAAGGCTTTCGTTACTTTCGGAGGAGAAATTTTCTCCATCGGATTTTTTTGGATATAGTTTGAAAGATAAAGAAAGGTAAAAAAACCCTTCACAGAAGAAAAGTAACGAGCCATTGAAGTGTTTGATAATCCCGCGTCCCGCAACTGGGCAAAAAATTCGTTTAACGTGGTATACGTAACGAGATCAAAATCTCTAACTTTCATGTATTCAAAAAAAGAAAGGCACGCCGTAAGGTCGTTTTTGTATGCGGTTAAGGTATTCTCTGATAAATTCCGTTCGAGTTTAAGGAGTGTGAGATATTCTTTCAGAAAGCTTTGGAAAAGAGGGTTAATGTTGTCACTCACTTTTTTCCATTTCTTCCTGTTTGGGGTAACGGATTCTTCGATGATGTTGACCGAGCAGAATACTTCCGAACACTTCTTTGATCTTTCGTATATCATTGAATGTGAGAGGCGATTCATCAAGCTGTTTATCATTTATTCTGTCATTGATGAGATTCGAAATTAAGTTTTCTACTTTTTCAATATCAGGTTCCGGTATCGAGCGAACTGCTGACTCACAGGTATCTGCAAGCATCACAATGGCGGTTTCTTTTGTCTGCGGTTTTGGGCCGGGATACCGGAATTTACTTGCGTCAACACTTTCGTCGCCGTGAAGTTTTATAGCCTTGTCATAAAAATATTTTATCAGCGTTGTTCCGTGATGCTGGGGAATGAAGTCGATAATTTCTTCAGGAAGTTGATCTTCTTTCGCAATTTCGATTCCCCGCTCAACATGTTCTGTAATAATTTTTACGCTTTCTTCAGGAGAAATTTCTTCATGGATGTTCGAACTCGTAAGTTGATTTTCAACAAAGTAATTCGGCGCGATTGTCTTCCCGATATCATGATAGTAAGCGCCAACACGCGCCAGCAAGGGATTCGCGCCTACAATTTCCGCGGCTGCTTCAGCTAATGTTCCCATCGTTAAAGAATGATTGAACGAGCCGGGAGCTTTTCGTGCTAAGTCTTTCAACAACGGTCTATCGAAATTTGAAAGTTCAAGCAGTGTTAAATCGGTTGTAATCTTAAAAAGACGTTCAAAGAAAATGAGAAGCCCGTAAGTTAAAATCGGACTGATCAACGCGTTCGTTCCGGCAAAGGAAAGTTCGATTATAATTTTTTGCCATGATTCAAACCGTTCGAAACCGAATGCGATGATGGTAACTGCATAACCCAGAAGAATGAGCAAAAAGGAACGGAAAATCTGCGTGCGGTTTTTAATGTCACGAACCGAATAGACTGACAGAACGCCGGCGATAACATTCATGATCACAAAGGGATAATCGTTTCCCCGCAACGCGCCGCAAATAAGCGCAACAATAATGGTGCTGTAAAATCCCACACGCGAATCAAAAATTATCGTCATCAACATTGAAACTGTGGGAATAAAAATTAACAACCGTGCGGCATCGGGAATGCTAATTTGGTTAAGAAGGTATGTTACCAGCGCGACCCAAACAATGAGAATTGCGAAGATGGTGAGTTTAACATTATTCCGGTAAATGTTTTTTCTGAAAAGAAAAATATAAATGCTTGGTAAAATTAAAATTGCCAGTATGTGAAGGAACTTGCCGAGCCACTGCAAAAAGAGTCCCCCTTCACCTATCGATTCCCCTTTTGCAATTTTATAGGAATCAATTTTTAATTTTGTTTCGGGAGTAACGCGGTCATGTTTCGCAATAATGCGTTCATTTTCGTTAACAATGCCTGCATATTTAGAAACTTTTTGCTTCGCTATTTCCAATTCTTCATCAGTCATCTGCTGATTGAATTTGAGATTAGGGGCCAGAAAAGAGGAAGCTATTTCCGTAAGGGCGTGCTTGATGTCTTGACGAAACGGTTTGCCGTTAAAGTAATTTTCGATGTACGAAACCGCAAGCAAACGGGTGAGAAAATGAAACTTGTTGTCTATTCTATCAATGTTGCCTGTTCTAATTGTAATAATATTTTTTGCAATCTTATCGTGAGAGAGATCGAGCATCCCTTTTTGAGTTATCTCTCCAAGCACTCTGCGTATTTCATCAAAATAATTATGAAACTGCTGGAATGATTTATCGTTTAGTGAAAGAAGGGTTTGCTTTGTGTTTTCAGAAAGAAATGAAAATGCGGATTCATCTAATTTTTGCTTTTTTCGCAATAAGGTGATTTCATTTTTTAAAGCGTTTTCAAGTCCCAGAAGAGAATCAAGATTATTTTTTACCTCGGTATCGTCACTAACAAATACCGGATAGATGCTGTTTTTCGCTTTTTCAAGTTCTTGCTTGTATTTCTCGGGTTGCTTGATGATAGGAAAACTGAATGAAGCGATTAAATCATCCTGAATCCAAACAGAACCTACGGTGACCTCGGATTCAAGCGATTCACCTTTAGGGAAAAGAAATGAAATAACTATGGCGACAGCCAGAAGAATAAGTATTTTATACCGCTTGCCGCTAACTAATTTTTGTTTAAACATTGCTTATGATGTTTTTGCTCTCAATAACATTTCCAAAAACTCCGCCGTTCCGTCTTCGTCATTTGTTCCTTTTAATTCGTAATCGGCTTTAAATTTTATTTCGGGAACCGCATTGGCCACCGCAATTTTCAGCGCTTCGGTATCAAACAATGTTGAATCATTATACCAATCACCTAAAACGGCAGCCTCGGTTATTTTCACTCTTAAATGTTTCAAAAGTAAAGTCAATCCTTTTGCCTTTGATGATCCGCTTTTTCTCACATCAAGATAGTAGACATTTTCACGCATATGAGAACGATAGTAGTTGGATGTTAGTCCCCATGAATAGGGAATGCTGAGTCTTGACTTCACAAATTTCAAGTTATCTTTCATATCACTCGCAAAGACAATTTCCAAAGTATTGTCGATGTAACGATCGTAAGAATCAACTTCTTCAAACTTTGCGCCGAATTTATCAATGATTTCTGGAATCACCGAATTATGTTCCGTATAAAAAACTGCATCGGCATGACAAAGAGCAATCTTCAAAAAAAATTGATCGGCAAGGTCAATCGCTTTTCTCACTTTTTTTGAAGGAATAACCGACTTAAAGACAACCTTCCCATCGGGATGCTGCTTTATGTATGAGCCGTCAAGAGAGATAACGGGTGTTGAAAGAGCAAGTTCATCGGCGTACTTGGTTAATGCCGAGTGGAGCCTTCCGCTTGCAAACGAAAAATTAACACCCAGTTTCTCCAACCGCTTTATCAGTTCGGATGACTGGCTTCCAATTTCACCTCTGTTATTCAGCAAGGTTCCATCAAGATCAAAAAGAACCAGTTTAATATTTCTTAAACGAGATTTACTTATCATATATCCATCACAACAACTATAGGACAATAACAATTAGAAAAAAGTACCATCATAAAATACATCCGCAACCACTAATTACAAGATGATTTTATCGGGATTGAGAAATCTCCCTTTTTGAAAAGATAACCCGGCTGAGATTTCCGACCAGAATGGTAACGGCGCATCCGATGAACGTATGCCATGTAAAATCAATTGTCGTATACTTAAGAACAAAAACCATTGCTGCAATACCGAAAATAAAACCAAGGGAAGCGTCTCTTTGAGAAGTTTTTTTGAAAAGCAGTCCGAGAAAAAACGTACCCAGCAAACCGCCGTACGTGAATGAGGCTATTTTCAATCCAAGTTCTACAACCGGATTTTTCGTATCGGTAAAAAGCATCGCGCCGCCGATAAGAATGAGTCCCCACAGCAACGTAAAAATCTTCGACCAGAAAATTTCTTTTGTTTCAGAATATTTTTTTGAAAGCTTCGATTGCTTAAAAAGATCGAGATAGGTTGAAGAAGCAAGCGAACTAATTGAAGAAGCTAGCGTTCCCATTGCGGAAGCCAAAACTCCGGCAATCACTAATCCCGAAAGACCGGACGGCAGTTGTTCAATAATAAATTTCGGGAAGATTTCGTCGGATGAATGAAGACCAAGCTGCGCAAACGGAACTCCTTGATAAAAGGCGTAAAGGCAAACTCCGAGAAAAAGGAAAAAGGCAAATTGAATGACAATGAATGACGCATCAAGAAGAAGAGCTTTTTGGCTCGCACGTTTTGATTCACATCCAAGCAACCGCTGCACAAGCAGTTGATCGGTTCCGTGAGAAGCCATGGTTAAAAATGTTCCGCCGAGCAATCCTCCAACTAAGGTGTAGGGAGAACTTAAAAATTCCCAAAGTGATCCGGTGTGCGAGGTATTGATTATTGCAAATTTATTTTCATGAGCAGCGAACGCAAAGACGTCATGCAAACCATTCGGTAAGTGCGTAATAATGATGATCATGGAAACAACAGCGCCGGCAAGGTAAAGAATGAGTTGTACAACATCCATTGCAACTACTGCTTTCAATCCTCCTACGTACGTGTAAAGAAGGGGGAAAATACCAATGATGAAAATTGAAGTTGCATAATCGTAGCCAGTAATAAGATGAACCGGAATTGCCGTAGCAAAAAGACGAACACCCGACGCGAGAACACGCGTTGAAAGGAAGACCGTTGAAGTAAACTTTCTTAATGAGGACCCAAAGCGCTGACCAATAAAATCGTAAGCGGTTTCAAGATCGCCGCGATAGTAAGCGGGAATAAAAACCAAACTAACAATTACCCTTCCGATAAAATAGCCGAAGACTAATTGCAGAAAATAGAAATTGCTTTTGTAGGCTAATCCGGGAATGCTGATGAAGGTGAGGGTACTTGTTTCGCTGGCAACAATCGAAAAACCAACCGACCACCACGATAACGTTTTCCCTCCGAGGAAATAGTCTTTTGCGTTTTTTTGTTTCGCGCCAATTACCATTCCCGCAACTGTAACTCCAAGCAGATACGCGATGATGATGGTGTAGTCTAAAAGATTACCTTGCAAAACAGGGCTTATGGGTTGTTAAATTCTTGAAGGGCGTCTTCAACAGTTTCGCAGATAAACAAAACTCGATGAAGCTGGGTGATCCGGATTAGTGATAAAATTTTTTCCGATGAGGTAATAATTGCAAGCTTTCCACCAACCGCGCTTGTTAACCGGTTGGCTACCAGTAAAGCACTTAAACCCGAACTGTCGCATGTTTCAACTTCATTGAGATCGATGACGAGATTCGTTTCTCCTTCACCTTTTATCAAAAGCGTAACTTCGGCTTTTACAAGTCCGGAAATGTTGGCATCAAGTTTTTTTTCTTTGAGTTCAAAAACGGTGATGTTGTTTAGGTGTTTTACTTCAAAATTCATGGTTTAATATAATAATTGTAAGCAATTTAAGAAAATTTTGTAAAAAGCAGCCGCCTCTCCCGTGCCCGCATCAATTTGAACCTGAAAGACATTTTCTCCTCCGGGAATTTTTATTCCAACTTTACTATCGGCAAGAAGTTTACGCGCCAACAAGTTTTGAAATTGAGTGTTCTCTTTGTCTAATCCCAGAAGTGCATCGTACCGCAGCGCTTTCAATCTATTGATTAATTTCGCTTTCGGTAGTCCGAGTCTGCTTTTATCCGTAGGAAAATATTCTTCCAATCGGTACTGACTTTTATCTTTCAACAAATGAACGGTCAAATTATTTATCACCATCGCTACGTTTACCTTACGAGAAAGAAGCCATTCGGCAACGTGAACAGCTTCAATAAAATTATCTTGATTTTCCGGCATAATGAGTAGATAATTTTTTGCGCCCGTCAACAGACCGTTGAATTTTTGAATACTCTTCGGTTTGCTTTTTGCCGAGATCGAAAGGAAAATATTCGCGAGATATTTTTTCAAAGTGCCTCCGCGGAAGCGAGCATCTCAAGAAACTGCTGTTCAGTTAAAATGGTAACATTCAGCGACTTTGCTTTTTCAAGTTTTGAACCCGCGGCTTCTCCGGCAACTACGTAATTTGTTTTTTTGCTTACACTGGAAACCACCTTACCTCCGAATGCGATAATTTTACTTCCGGCTTCTTCACGGCTAAAATGTTCCAGCGCCCCGGTAAGCACAAATGTTTTATTTGAAAAAATATTTTCAGCTATCACTTTTTTCTCCGTTGATAACTGAAGCCGGTGTGCTTTTAGTCTATCTACAATAATTAGATTTTTAGCATCTCTGAAATAGGTGTAAACACTCTCCGCAATACTTTCTCCAATTTCAAAGACGTCGGTTAACTGCTCCTTTGTTGCCTCTTGAAGATTGGAAAGAGTAAGAAAATGTTCGGAAAGTTTTTTTGCAGCGCCTGCGCCGACGTATCGTATTCCTAGCGCAAACAAGACTTTCGCAAACGGTTGGTGTTTGCTTTTTTCAATTGCGGAAAGAAGATTGTCAATACTTTTTTCGCCAAGGCGTTCTATCTGAATTAACTCATCCCGATGATTTTTCAAATCAAAAATATCCGCGATGTTTTTCAGAAATCCTTTCTCAACAAAAAGCTCAACTAATGCTTCTCCGAGACCTTCAATATCCATTGCGGTACGAGAGGCAAAATGAATGAGTCTTCCTTTTACCTGCGCTGAACATTCGGGATTATTACAATACAAAAGCGCTTCATCTTCCTCTCGTAATAAAAGGGATCCACATACCGGACAAGCAGCCGGTGGTTCTGTTGGAAGAGAAGCTTGGTCACGAGCCGCAAGCTTAACTCCAACAATTTTCGGAATAACATCTCCTCCTTTTTCAAGAATGACAATATCCTTTACGCGGATATCTTTACGCTTAATTTCATCAAAGTTGTGAAGTGTTGCCCGACTGATGGTTGAGCCGGCAAGAAAAACCGGTTCAAGTTCTGCAACCGGAGTAACCGCACCGGTTCTGCCTACATGCCAGGTTATTGCTTTCAATTTTGTGGAGGCTTGTTTGGCTTTGAATTTAAATGCCACCGCCCACCTTGGCGATTTTGCGATGCTTCCAAGCAGCTTTTGTTGGCGGACGGAATCAACCTTTATTACCGCCCCGTCAATTTCAAAAGGAAGTGTGTTGCGGTCTTGTTCAAATTGTTTACACACCTCCAACACTTCATCAATTGACTTACAAACGCGATAATGTTTGTTGATTCGAAAACCAAGCGTATTCAACAATGCCAGATTTGCGCTCTGGGTTTGAAGCGGTGTGTTTTTGCTTAACAAATAATAAGTAAAAATTCTGAGAGGACGTTCGGCAACAATTTTCGAGTCTTGCAACTTTAATGTTCCCGCAGATGAATTCCTCGGGTTTGCGAAAAGTTTTTCTCCTTTTTCTTCCCGGTCTTTATTCAACAGACGGAAGTCCTCCATCTCCATATAAATCTCACCACGGACTTCAATATCATCCAAAACGTATTCATGATGAGGATAATTATGAAGTTTGAGGGGAATAGATTTTATCGTCTTTGCGTTTTGAGTTATTTCCTCACCTACAGTTCCGTCTCCACGGGTTGCGGCGGTAAATAATTTCCCGTTAATATAGCGGAGGCTTACCGATGCGCCATCAATTTTATATTCTACAACGTACGAAACTTTTTCTTTTTCACCCAAAATCTCTTTCACTCTTCTGTTGAAATCAAATAATTCATCTTCGTTATACGTGTTGGCTAAACTTAGCATCGGGAATTGGTGAGTAACGGGTGCAAATGTTTTTGTTAGGTCTTTACCGACCCGCTGTGTTGGCGAATCGGGTGAGACTAACTCAGGATGAGCCGCTTCAAGAAATTCTAATTGTTTGTAAAGCTGGTCGTAGTCGTAATCGGAAATTGTTGGGTCGTTGAGCACATAGTATTCATAATCGTAACGATGAATTTTATCACGAAGCTGTTGAAGTTGTACCTCGGCGTTATTCATACTTCATCCGTTTATGGGTGTAACGGCTCAATATTTTTTATCCCATCTTTCGTTACTTCGATAACAACTTTTCTACTTGAAACTGGCGTAAATTGAAGCGGTTTTGTGTTAAGCAAAAATGTTAATGCGCCGGGATTTCCAATCGTCATTAAAAATTTTGTTCCGGTTTTAACATCAATGGTGGTTTTGGGATACATGAAATATTCACGCACGGTTGCATCGTCAAAATTTATGCGAATCCATGAAGAATCATTTGAAGTAATGGTTAACAGGAGACTGTCCGACACCACTCCGGCAACTGTAGAATCTTCTTTGGCGGAAGGATCCTCATACCGGCCTTTAACTTCCTGTATTGATTCCTCATACGGCCTCTCAGCAACAATTGCATCAGCGCCGGAGCGAAAGACAAAAATATACAACGCCGCCACGATAACTAATACTAACGCGGAGCCTGCAATCAAAAGTTGTTTTTGCGTGAATGGGAATTTCTTTTCCGGAGCGGTAGGTGTTTGCAAATGTTCATCGGTAATTAATCGGGGTGCCGCGGGTTGCGCTGGTTCTTTTTCTCTTTCTTCGTGGGGAAGTGATTCTTCAAGTGGTTTTCTTTCAATTGCGCGCTTATATTTTTGAAGAACTACTTGATCACTTAGTCCGACGCACTTTGCGTATTCTTTTAAAAATGCTTTGAGATAAATCTCCGGAAGAAATGAAAAATCACCACTTTCCATTTTCAGAAGAAATTTTTGATCCATTTTTATTTTTACGGCAACCTGCTCGGGAGTCATTCTAACTTCCTCGCGGGCTTTCACTAATTCTTCTGCCAACTGTTGTAACAATGTATTCACATCTGTTCCTACGGTTTTATGAAATTCTCGCTAATCTTGCGGCAAACGCACCATCCATTTTGTGAGCGTGCGGAAGTGTCTGCACACAACCGTCGGTATCAACAACTTCTGCCGGAACAAAGGCATTTGCGTTTTCAAGTTTAAAATTTGGATGTTCCTCCAAAAACTTTTTTACTACTTCAAAATTTTCCTCGGGCTCAATGGTACAAGTACTGTACACTACCGTTCCGCCAATTTTAACAAGTGATGCCGCCTTCCGCAGCAGCTTGCCCTGCGTTTCTGAGAGTTTTCGAATATCGAGTAAATCTTTTTTCCATTTGATGTCTGGTTTTTTGCAGAGCGTTCCCATCCCTGAGCATGGGACGTCCGCCAAAATAGCATCGAACAACTGCTCGGTTTTGTAATCCATCGCATCAACAGCTTCGGTTTTTACGGAAGTGATGGCTAGGCGGTCAAGACTTTTAGCTACCAAGGCTAAACGCGCCTCAAACTTATCAAGAGCGATTATCTCGCCGGTATCGTTCATAAGATTTGCAAGGTACGCTGATTTACCGCCGGGAGCGGCGCACAAATCAAGCACGCGCATGCCGGGTTGCACGTTTAATAACCTACAAGCTAAACTGGCACTTTCATCCTGAATATTGAAGTATCCTTCTTTAAAATACTGCCACTGGGTAATGTTGGATAAGTTCGTCAGTTTTAAAAACTCATCATAAAATCTTCCTTTAACAAATTTGAGATTTACGGAATTGAGCAGTGTCTCAAATTCTTGTAACGAAACTTTTTTTGTATTCACGCGAAGGGTAAGAACCGGACGTTCATTGTTCGCCATAAGAAGCGCTTCGGTCGCCTCTCTTCCAAATCTTGGCAACCATCGTTTTATGATCCATGAAGGGTGGGAATAAAATGTAGAAAGATATCCAATTTCATCCTGCTGCGGATCAGGATAGCGGAGACTGTCTTTACTCTTGATGATATTCCGCAAGATGGCGTTCGTGATGTCAGCCGGTTTTTGTCCCTGAAGTTTTTTCACAAATTCGACAGCTTCGTTTACCGCGGCGTATTCGGGTACTTTATCCAAAAACATTATTTGATAGAGTGCCACACGCAGCGCGTTTTTTAAAATGGGAATCGCTTTTGAAAATTGCCCTTTATAAAATCCGCTTAATATCCAATCCAGACGCCCCATCCAGCGAATGACTCCGTGAACAATTTCGTAAAGGAGCGCTTTATCCGGACCTGAAAAATCGGAGTTCTTTAATTCCTTGTCGAGCTGTTTATCCAAATACGCATCAGTTCTTTCCACACGGTTAAGAATTTTAACCGCATTACCGCGCACCCCGGAATAAAGATCTTTCACCAAATGTTCTTCTAATTTTACAATTTCACCGTTAATAAGGATAGCCTCTTTTTCTTCTTTCTTTTTGCGTCAAATCAAAAATTTTTCTAAATAATTTTTCTTCCGATTCATCCATTATTTTATTTCTGCGGGCCATAACCCGCTTAGCGGTTTCAATGCTGCGCACAATATCATAGGTTGTTACCGCATCGCTTCCGCCCCATGAAAATGAGGGAAGATATTTCGGAGGAAATCCGGCACCGTACACGTTACACGCAAATCCTACCACACTACCGGTATTGAACATAGTGTTAATGGCTGTTTTCGATTGATCGCCGATGATCACTCCAAGGAATTGCGAACCCGAATCAATAACCTCACCGTTCACATACATTTTTACACTGCCGTAATTATTTTTAAGATCGCTGCAATTGGTGTCAGCACCAATGTTAACCCAACTGCCGAGATAAGCGTGTCCTAAAAATCCCGAATGCTGTTTATTGGTATATGGAGAAATAATGGAATCTTCTACTTCTCCGCCGACCTTACAGATACTGCCTATACTCACGTTTTCATAAATTCTTGCACAGCTTTTAACCTGACTTGATTTTCCGACATACACCGGACCTTCAATAACCGCGTTAGGGAAAATGATAGAGTTTTCGTCCAGGTAAATTGGACCGAGCGAAGCATCCAACACGGCGCCGGGTTTTATTTGTGCGCCTTCGGCAATAAAAATATTTTCTTTCTCAATTAAGTGAGCGCCTTCATAAACTTTTCCGTTGTGCATCGCATGTTTTTTGTCGTGTGTGTAAAAGGCGAAATCCTTTAACATTTCAGAATGATTATTGTTGATCAAATCCCACACATAATTAACACAACGGATATCGACTTTTTCAACTTTAATTCCGTCAAAATTTGAAAGCGATAGAAGATCATGAATATTCTTTTTTACTTCGGCAAGTTTTTTTCCGGAGACCCTTGCGGCAATTAATGCGTCATCTTTTCCTAAATAAACTTTATTTGTTTTTTCTTTAAGAGAAATGATCTCTGACAGATTTTCCGGAGCGAGAACTCTTCCGTTGATAAAAAGACAATCGTCGCTTTCAATCTTATTAACGTTAATGTCCGGATATTTTGAGTTGACAAATGATTCAAGATAAGGGCGGGTGTGAAGTGAAAGGGTAACGCCGGGATACTGCCGGAGAATTTTTCCTCGTAAGGAAGCGATTCCGCACACCAAATTGTAGGTTGGGCGCGAGAATGTTAACGGTTCTATGCGGTCAAAATATAAGTCTTCAAAAATGCAAATTTCCATAGCTGTCTCTCCTCTCCGAAAATAATACCTAACTTAAAATAATACTTCGGTTATAAACAAAAAAAGCTATTGCACGGATGTGAATAGCTTTTAAAGCGTAAACAAAAAAACAAGACTAGCTTTTTGCTTTTGCGTATTTTTTGTTGAATTTTTCAACTCTACCGGCTGTATCAACTAATTTTTGTTTTCCGGTGAAAAAGGGATGCGATCCGCTTGAAATTTCCAAACGAACCAACGGATACGTCTTGCCGTCTTCCCATTCAATGGTTTCGGTAGATTTGATAGTTGAACGAGTTAAAATCGCAAAATCGCATGAAAAATCTTTAAATACTACCGGTTTATAGCTTGGATGAATTCCGTTTTTCATTGATAAAACACCTTTTCTGACTAAATAAAATCATTTTCTTGACCAAATATAACTAATTAAAAGAGGAATTTCAAAAATACTATTTTATTTCTCAATTTTTATAATGATGTCAAATTTTTATAACTTATTCTTAGAAATTAGAAAAGGTTTTCTTTTCACTAACAATAATTGCCAATTTTGCAAAAATCGGCTAGAAAAACGCCCAATTTATCTCCTTATTTTTGGTATAATTTTTGGCTCAATTTTGCGACAAGTCTTTGAATAATAACTATCTAATAACTTAATAGCATTGGTAACAAAAATGGAACGAAAAAAAGTAACTATTGATGGTAATGAAGCCGCCGGTTACGTGGCGTATCATACCAACGAAGTTTGTGCAATTTATCCTATTACCCCCTCTTCTCCGATGGGCGAGTGGTCCGATCAGTGGGCATCAGAAAAGAAAAAAAATATCTGGGGAACAACCCCAAGTGTAAGCGAACTGCAAAGTGAAGGAGGGGCCTCCGGTTCCGTTCACGGAGCTCTGCAGACCGGCGCGTTAACAACCACGTTTACTGCCTCACAAGGTTTATTATTAATGATTCCGAACATGTACAAAATTGCCGGCGAGTTAACTTCAACGGTATTTCATGTTACGTCCCGATCAATTGCGGCGCAGGCATTATCTATTTTTGGCGATCATAGCGACGTTATGGCGACCCGTCAAACGGGGTTTGCCATGCTCTGCTCAAACTCGGTTCAAGAAGTAATGGATTTTGCGTTAATCGCTCAAGCAGCAACCCTTGAATCACGCCTACCGTTTCTTCATTTCTTCGATGGCTTTAGAACTTCTCACGAAGTTATGAAAATTGAACAGCTCACCGTTGAAGATATGAAAGCAATGATTGACGACAACCTTGTACTGGCTCACAGAAAAAGAGCTCTTACTCCCGATAATCCGGTAATGAGAGGAACCGCTCAAAATCCCGATGTTTATTTTCAGGGAAGAGAAACGGTAAATAAATTTTATGCCGAATGTCCGGAACTTGTACAAAAACAAATGGACAAAGTTGCACTGCTCGTCGGAAGAAGCTACCGTCTTTTTGATTATGTCGGCGCACCGGATGCC
>Ga0172368_10000417_pt1 | contig 61021 bp, 35 predicted proteins | sample Lak11m_FD_114540 | JGI IMG/M metagenome (GOLD analysis project Ga0172368, IMG submission 114540) | Freshwater microbial communities from Kabuno Bay, South-Kivu, Congo - kab_022012_11m | ecosystem: Environmental > Aquatic > Freshwater > Lake | place: Democratic Republic of the Congo: South-Kivu... | reverse complement strand
GGCAGATCGGGGCGCAGGACCGCGGCGAGCAGTGCCAGCGGCAGAGGGAAATCAGCCCACAGGCGGCGTGTCGGCAGGCAAAAGAGGAGCAGTCGGCTCCTTCATGAATAATCCGGGCTAGACGAATCTCCGCGTGATGCGATGACACGCGAGGATCGGCTAGGATAAGGTGATTATCACGATCGCGGCCGATGCGCCATACCGGCAAGGTCATCGGCGTGTTATAAGGCTCTGCATCCGGCATATGTATTTGCAACCAGGCAAGGACTGAGGGTTTCTTGCCGGTATCCAGCAGGCGGCGGCGGCGAACGGCGATTATACCGATGCAGATAATGCCTAACACGAAGATGCAGACAAGACTGCTCATCAATAATGGGGTTTCCCAGTCGGGTGAGGACATGGCTAATCCACCGACCTCACTCGGGTGCTCGATGATCGCATCAGCCACCGCGTTCTCGATGGCACCGCTGAGCTCCGCGGCATTGCTCACGGTATATGCCTTCCCACCGGTCAGTTCGGTGATCGCCTTAAACGAGTCCAACGCGACTTCTGGGATAGCACCCCCATCACTGAGAACCAGACCGTATACATGAGCTGGATCGACGTTGAACGCGGCTTCGGCAATCATCTCTTTCGTTTTGCCACCGTGGTCGGGATCTTTCGCCGGCGCATCACCCATCAGGATGATGAACTTGGCGACACCGTCCCGCCAATCCATATCGATGGCTGCCTGCAACCCATCTAGCACATCTTCCGGATCATCACCTCCTCCCGTTGTGGTGATGCCCTGGATGGCGGCGAGGATAGCATCGACATCCTCGGTGAGCGGCAAGTTCGTCTCCAGGTGCCGTGCGCCGTCCACTGCAAAGTCGCGGTAGGTGACCAGGCCGATGCGCAGGCTGGGACACTTCGCGCACAGCCGACTGATTAGATTGCTCGCATCACGCTTCACTTGATCGATATCATCGGTCATGGAGCCCGTGGCATCGATGCAGAAGATTAGGTCGATCGGCCCCTTCGCCGCCACCTCGTCCGATGGCATCTCCGAAAAGCCAACGCCCGGGTGGCCGGGAGTATGGCCGCCGGGCCATTCGCGGATAGAAGCGCCTTTTCCTCCAACAGATACAGGTAGTAGGTCAAGTATATTAATTGCCCCCCTTTCCCCTACTGACATCCTATACGCCCAACAACCTGCATAAGCATCACCGGATAATTCGAGAACAGTCTGGCCTAGAATAGGATTGGTCCTTTTAATAATTTTAAATTTGTCTCCGACGTAAACCTTCGGAGAAATCAACACAGCATTCACTTTGGGAAGTAATGCAAAGTAGGCTACATATGGATCATCTCTATGCTTTTTATCGATGATCCAGAATCCCTGATAGATATGGCTAGATTTGGGTAAACCAAATTTTACACGAAGCCAATCCGAGGAAGCTATTGCGATTCTCGGATCTCCCCACGATTCGTCTGGTGAAGAAATAACTCCACCTGCATTCACTCTAAAAGCGTCGTCATCATCAACAGATATCTCAATAATTGCTCTTAGACTATTACTGATTGACTCTCGCTGGATTGTGACTCGATAACGATCCTCTTCAAATATATTCAAGAACACAGATGGCAGATAAGCCACGAGAGCCCATCCAGTTCCGGCACCTGTATCAACTCCTGATCCTGGTTCGATACCAGGAAACTCCGGAGGTCTTTTCGGTTGAAACTTTGCTATATTCTCAAGCAATTTATCTTGAGAGAAGTGGACTTTATCACCATTTATCTCCTTAATGGTTTTCCAGTCTCCTGACGAAGAATATGATCCATTGTCATACGGTGGAATATATATCGGGATAGGTGATTCACCGCCTTCTGGTAAAATTGCTTTCGCTATCCGTATAGAGCCATAATCAGGAGGAGTGGCTGCAACGATTTTTTCGTCTCTTGGTGCAATAGGCGATCTAGAAGATTGGCCGTTGGCCACTGCATGAGAGAATATAGCAATCGCCAACCAGAAAAGCATAGCGAAATACCACACTATTGCCGCTTTATGTAACAAGATCATTGCATAATTCCGAGTATTGCTCATACTCCACCTCGCTCGTATTGCCTCATCAGATATCCCGAATATCCTTTGTGGAATCGGAGTCACTGCCCGAATTCGTAGAAATAGCATGCCCCTTCAGAATAGACGACCAGGAAGCGCCCATTGGCCGAGAAGGCCGCTTCGGTGATTGTGCGGCATTCCTGAAGCTGATAACTATACTTGGTCAACGGTTCAAATGACGCCCGCTCGAACCATCGGATGATACCGCTGTCGTCGAGTTGACACCGGTACAACTCGCCGTTGACTTCTAAAAAACTTGCGGCCAGCAGTTTGCCCTGGCGGGTCATGGTGGTTTCTACCCCGGTGGCAAGCTCCCAACAGTTGACCGTGCCGGATTTCGATACGCCGGTCAGTGTCCGATTATCAGGACTGATGGCCAGCGATTGCATGGCGCCGTCAGCGGTGAATTCGATGACCTTCCCCACTGCTGGTTGCATTTTGACAGCTTTGGATTTCAACGCCCAGGCGACGGCCTGGCCATCGGGCGCGTACGCGATCGCGGTGATCTCGCTCTTCTCGCGGACATCCGGCTTCGCGTCTGCCTCGATACGGCGGGTATAGAGCTTATAACTGGGTAAAACACTCCCCAGTTTTTCACCAACGGCAATTTCCGTGCCTGCCGGCGACAGTGCGACGGCGGTCACATACTGGTTCCCGTCAACGTCGACTTGCATGACAGGTTCGGTGAGACTGGTTGGCTGATTACCGTTCAAGCTCAGGGAATAGACCACCGCCTTCGCCGTGGTACCAACCGCGAGAGACTGGCCATCGCCGGAAATGGCGAGGGATGTTAACTTCGAATCGGCAAGATCCACCTTCTCGAGGAACCGCGGGAATAGTGGTGATCGCGGTGGCTCCGGGCCATCGGGGGGATCCACCGGTTTCTTGGGCTGCAGGATAATGGTAAGGTCGGTAACAGCCGCCTTCAGCTCGCAGGCGACCGGCCCCAAAGACCAAAAACCATCTTTACTGGCGGAGATGTTATGCGTCTCGCCGATGTGGTAGAAGGTCGGCTGCGCCGGGTCATACGGCTGCCCGTCAATACGGATGAAGGCATCGGGAAGCGTCTGGCCGTCCGGTGACTTGACGCTGATCGAATACTGCCCTTGCGGTATTGACGGTTTCGGTTTGTCACCCGCTTCTAGTTTGTCACCCGCTTCTATTGGTGGTGTCTCCACCGGCACCCTGACCACCTCGCCATCCCGCGGGTTGCAGTCAAAGGAGGGTTGCCAGTCTCTCGATCTGGCGTGCGCCTGAATCGTGACGCTGCCGGGCGGGACCATAATCGGCTTCTTCGTGTTGGCCACGATTTCATCGTTGACCTTCACCTCGTCCACCGCGCGGTCCAACTGCAGCGTGATCCGCCGCCAGGCAAACCGCATGGCCAATTGTTTTCCCGGCTCGATTTTCGTCTGCTTTGTCTCCGCCTGCCCGCCACGCCGCGCCTCGATCTCCACCGTGCCGGGCGGCAGCGGTAGCGGACGGGACAGATCCGGATACCGCTTGCCATTCACGGTAATCTGCAAGTCATCCGGATCGGTGGTGACTTGCAGAGACGCCAGCCGTACGCGCTGCACGCAGCGGAAGCCGGTACTGAAATCTTCAGCTTGCACTGGCAGACTGTAACGATAGGAGCAACGATAGGGTTGGGCGGGATTCATGACGGTACCCCGCACGACCTTGTTCATACCTTCCTTCGGCCCTTGGGGATCCTTCCACTCATCCTGATCGTAATACTTCTGATCGTAATAATCTTCGCACCATTCGCGCGCATTGCCGATGGTGTTGACGACGCCGTAATCGCTCGCCCATTGCGCGTTGCTGTCCACCGGCATCAGGCCAGCGCCGGTATTGACATCGACAGCAAACGCCCCCTGGTCTTTAGCCCAATTATTACCCCAGGGATAGATGTTCGACTTGCTGCCCCGCGCGGCTTTCTCCCACTGCGCTTCCGTCGGCAGCACAGTATGCGCCCATTCCGCATAGTCCTTCGCGTCCTGCCAGGTGATATTGACGACCGGGAAATTATCATTTTCACCTGCCGGCTGCGGCGGCATTGTCTTTCCCTTCGCAGTGCAATATTGGCGGAATTGCCCAACAGTTACTTCATAGCGATATATCCAGTAGCCATCGAGCCAGATCTTCTTTTGTTTTTCATCGGGATCGTAGGCATTGCTGCCACGAACAAATTCGCCTTTGGGGATGAAGACCATCTCCGCATTATCCGTCGGATTCAGGTACGAAACGCCGTATTCCGTCACGAGCAATGCTGCTGCGGCAGATGGATGTCTCAACAGCACCTTTTCGCCCGCCTGCGGGACCATATCGATACGAAAGACTTCCTTCGCCCGGTTCAAAGTGATATAAGTTTTGCCTTGATGGTATACGAGATCGGCAGCATCGATCTGCAGTTCAGTCTCTATTCCATCAGGTGACTGAAGCTTGATCAGTCCCATCGATTTGTTGAATAAGAGGATGCGATAATCCAGCCAGGCGACTAGCATGCTCAGCGGCGCCATCCGCTGCTGCGATGCCGGCATCGCATCCCATTGAAAATCGGCCGTATCCTCTGCTCGCAGTTTGAGAACAGCGCAGATCAGGAGTATGATCAATAGTAAGGCGCTTATTCTCGACGTAACTGATCGATATGTTGTCATCATGCATACCCCTTCATACATGCCCACCTCGCAATGCGGGTAAAAACGCCGGCACGGCTCGATCACCGGGCGAACTGGTTGAGCCGAAATCCCGTAAACGCGAGCAGACACCCACCGACCAGCGTCAGCGCCGCTCCCCATGATGGGGAACCGTTGTTGAGCATGGTCAGCCCGAACAGCAGCGTCCAGAAGGTGATAAGCAGGCCGACCGCCAGCAGCATGGCGCCACCGCGCCGGTGAAACAGCGCCATGATGGAAACCACGGCAATCAGTGCCATCAGCGAGGCATACGGAGAGAACATGCTGTATTCACCGATCTCGAAGCCGAAAAACGACACGGAATACACTGACCAGGGCGCGAACGCCCCGAAAAAGAGAAAGATCGCTCCCAATCCGGCAAGTTGCCGGTTGGGGTCGCGCATCATGTTATCCAGCGACAACCACTCGCCGGCGGCAGGCAACGGAGCCGGCCGGCGAGACGGCATGGCCACCGCCGTGCCGCAATACCGGCAGAATCGCGCGCCGGACCATACCTCGCGCTGGCAGGACGGACAGCGATACCTGGCTATTCCGCTCATCCGATTCCCTCCGCTTTCCTCTCAACGTTTAGCCGAGTTCGCGTCGGACAGCATGACGAACCCACCGGCCAGGGCGATGATATATCCGGCGCAGAGCATGATCAGACCGGTGCCCGGTTCGAGGGCTTTGGCGGGAAGCAGGTCGTGCAACACCGCCGTCATGCGGGCCATCGCCAGGAAGCTCGACAGTGCGAGCAACACGCCGGGGCTGGCCAGCGCCAGCGCGGCGCCACTGAACATCATCCGCACGCGCCGCGGTACCCATAGCACGGCGCCGGCCAGCAGGCCGATCACCAGTGCGGCGAGCGGAATGAACAGGATGAGCGGCGCCGGTGACACGAGCGCCGGGATGATTGCCGTGTTTTTACCCGCCCCCCCGAACAGCGGTAAAAAACAGGCCGCGAGCGCGACGACCGCACCTACCCCGGCGATCAGGCTGCCATACGGCAGACGGCGCTCCACTGCTGGCTTCGGCGGCTGGAGCACGATCCGGCGCGCAGGCGACGAGCGCTGCATCACCACCTCGGTCTCCAGCAAGAGATCGGCGGTCAGGTCGGCGCCGCATTGCCGGCAAAAGCGGCTCTGTGCCGAGAGCGCCATGCCGCATTGCGGGCAGGTGCGCGGCGGTGCAGCGGGCTCTGCCGGGGGGAACACATCGGAACGATCCGGTGCAACCACCATCCCGCCATCTCCACGCACCGGCGACGGCTGATAATGAGCGGACGGCACATGGTCGGTCGCCCCGACCGGCAACCGTGCCGGCGCTGCCTGCCGCAGCAGCGTGCCGCAGTATCGGCAAAACCGCACGCCGTCAGGCACCATGCGATCACATTCCGGGCATAATTGCGACATCACGCTACCTCACAATATCGAGATTCATAATGCGAAATCGTCATTGTGAGCCTTTGCACTCCCCTTCGTGACTCATCAGTGCATCTTTCGTCATATACCGACCGCATTTTTGGCATCTATAATGATTGGTGTCCAAATGATTTTTAAGTTGATCAGCCGGAAGCCGTTTCCCACATACGTTACATTGAACAGGTGGCGGGATTGTTTTCACGTAGATAACAACCACCGAGCCTTTAACCGCACGCTGACCTTTACCTGGCGAAGTGTATTTGACGATCCCTTTGTCGCCTCCGACTACCCGAAAGCCTTTTCCTCTTAGTATACTTTTGCCAGTTGCCGCTTCTTCATCATATACATCAGGTACCATGATTTTCTCAGGTGGTTTTGGTCCCAAGCTGATGGTCACATGGATGGTCGTGCCTTGCTTAACCCGGGCTCCCGCAGGTTTATCCTGACCACAAATGACACCTTTATCTTGAGATGATTCTTTGGAAGCTCCCTTTGCGATTCCGAGACGGTTTTGTGTCGCCGCGTAATAAGCCGCGTCCCAAGCCATCCCGACGAAGTTGGGTACTGCTGTCGGCGGCAGAGGCTTCGGTGGCTCGGGGCCACTGCTGACAGCGATAGTTATTGTCGCGCCTTTGCTGCCGCGAGAGCCTGCCGCGGGAAGCTGCTCGATGATGGTGCCTACATGTTTTTCACTGGGTTTTTTAGATGACGTAATCACCCAGTCTTTTCCTGCAATTTTGTTCGCTTCTGTTTCTAGCATACCAATAAGATTGGGGACAGTTAGGGGGGGATCGGGATCGACTTTTACTCTGTCCCCTATCAATGCCTTCGTCACAATGGCGAGAGATATTAAAACTACAGCGAATAATAACGCCAGCAGCAACCGGCGGTTACTTCGCTTCGGTCTAGCGGTCTCCAATACAGTCTGTTTCAATGCCTCCGCGAACGCGTTACCATTCTGATAACGTGACTCCGGGCGCTTGGCCAGCGCCTTCATCAACACTCCTTCGATCGCGAGCGGCACTGCGGGATTCAGATGGCGCGGCGGCGGTATCGGCTGGTCGATGACTTGCCGCATAGTCACCAGGGGATCGGCATTGGAGAACGGCGGGTGGCCGGTGAGCATCTCGTAGAACACCATCGCGAGGGAATAGAGATCGCTTAAATTCGTGAGCGCCAGTCCCTTGGCCTGTTCCGGCGACATGTAGTCCGGCGTGCCCATGCGCGTGCCGTCCATGGTGACCGCCGCGCGTCCCGCCGCCTTGGCGATGCCGAAATCCATAATTACCGGACGGCCGGCGGCATCGAACATGATGTTTTCCGGCTTCACATCCCGATGGATCACCCCGTGGCTGTGGGCATGGTCGAGTGCCGAGCACAGGCTTTGCGTGATGCGCACCGCTTCCGCGGCGGGGAGCGGACCATGCTGCAGGCGGTCGGCCAACGTGCCGCCGTCGAGATACTCCATCGCAATGTAATAGGGCGCCTCGTAAATGGACGCTTCCCAGACTTTGACGATATTGGGATGGGAGAGCTTGGCCGCGGCCTGTGCTTCCTGTTGGAAGCGCACGACTTTTTCGCGGTCATTTTCGCATGCCGGGGGAAGCACCTTCAGCGCGATCACGCGGTTCAGCGACGGCTGGACGGCGCGATATACCACGCCCATGCCGCCGCGGCCAATTTCTTCCTGCACGGTATACGGACCGATTTTTTGTGTGTGGGTTGTCACGGAACCCGATACTCCTTAGAAAAACCATGCCGGCGCCGTCCACCCCGCGCCGGTAGACAAGATATTCATCATCCAGCCATCATGCCGCTCATCACCAGCGCCAGTATGCCGATTGCCAGCATGATGAGCACCAGCAGCAGCAGCAACCAGAGCCGCGCGCGGGCGGCCACGGGAACAGCCTGTGTCCGCACGGCCTGGCGAAGCGCCTGCGCGAATGCCACGCCACTCAGATAGCGTTCTTGCGGGCGCTTGGCCAGCATCCGCAGCACCACCGCCTCCAGGGTAGGCGGTATCCCTGGGGTTGATCTTCGCAACGGCGGCGGCGTCAATTGCACGATACACCGCATCGTCTCCAGCGGATCCCGCCGTCGGAAGGGAACATCTCCCGTCAACATTTCGTAGACCATCACTCCAAGTCCATAGAGATCCGCCCGATAATCGACATCCAGCCCTTTGGCCTGCTCCGGAGACATATATTCCGGCGTACCGAGCCGGAAACCACGCGCGGTTAACCGGGGCGATGCTTTCAAGCGCGCGATGCCGAAATCCGTCAGCATCGGTTGGCCTTCCCGGTTAAACAGTATATTTTCCGGTTTGATATCCCGATGGATGATGCCGTGCTGATGCGCATAATCCAGTGCGTGGCATAACGGGAACGTTATCCGCAGTGTCTCTTCAATCGATAACCGGCGAGCCCGCATCCGGTCAGCCAGTGTGCCGCCGGGCATGTATTCCATCACGATATAATAAGGCGGCGCATTCAGATTCGCATCCCAGACCGAGACGATGTGCGGATGATCGAGCGCCGCCACCGTCTTGGCTTCCTGTGCGAATCGCTTGACCTGGATCGGATCACTCGTCAATTGCGCGGAAAATACCTTGAGAGCAACCTGCCGGCTTAACGAAGGACACATGGCCAGGTAGACTTGTGCCATACCTCCTTCGGCAATGGCGCCAACGAGGCGATAGGGCCCGAACTGCTCATTCATGGCATCATACCCCATGGTCGTCGGCGCCGGCGCAGCACCAGCAAGGCCAGCACGGCATTGATCAGGATACCGCCTGCAATGCCCAGGCACAGCATCATGTCGGTATCCATGCCTGCTGACAGCTCCGTCTCCTGCCCGATGATCAGATAGTCGGCCTTCACGGAATCGTATGCTCCGCGATCAGCCACCGTCAGCTCCACGTGATGAAAGCCCAGCGCCTCCGGCCGGGGGGTGGTAAATGTCACGGCATATTCAGTGGTTAATTGGCTGGCGATCCGGCGATAAATCGCCGTCAAATCCTCCGGGGCGTCCGTGGTGAAATGCCTGCCGCCCGTCTGCTCGGCCAGCCGCTGCTGGATATCTTCATTCACCCGGCGACCCAGCGAAATGGTATAAATGATCACCCCGCTGTCGCGCGCCGCGGTAATGCACTCCTCTGGTGTGGCGGTGCTCGCGGTATCCTCGCCATCGCTCAATGCCACCACGGCCTTCCGGTCGGAATCCGCATCCTCCAGTAACTGTATCCCCTGCAACACCGCGTCATACAGCGCCGTCTTTCCTCCGGACACCACCGTCTGCAGGGGTCGCAAGGCCGTGGCACGATCGGTGAGCAATTCGCCGGGTTCCACCGTATCGGCAAAGGGTAGGACGGCCAGCAGATCCTGGTTCGTCAGGCGCTCGGTAAATACCGAGGTGGCGGCGCGCGCGGCGCGCGCCGGCTTGCCATACATGCTGCCGCTGTGATCGACGGCCAGCACGACGGCGGTACGTTCCTCGCCGCGCGCGATGGACCGGCACTCCAGTAGTGGGACGTCCGACTCGCCTTCCCGGATGGTGAAGCGGTCTTTCGTCAATCCCAGTACGCTCTCTCCGGTATCCGCTGTCACCGAGACATAACAGCGCACGCGGGGAAGATCGTCCGTATCGATCCGGTTAATGACCGCCGAGAGCCCGCCGGCTATACCTGCTGCTTGCAGGCAGAACACGAGTCCCAACAGGAACAGCCCGACGGCGCCGTACCGGCGGATGGCCTTTCCGTCGCAAAACCTGATGCCATTATGCTGATTTCGCGTACCGGGTAACATGATAGTCCTCCGTCCCCAGTTCGGCGGCTGGTTAAGCAGTCTGTCCTTCTCTCTCAAGCTGTCTCTCGAGGATTTGTTAATGACATGTCTGGATCGCTCTGTTAATTGGGAACAGGCGATGCAGGTACCTATGACTCTCCACCGGGATTCGGTTTTACGTTATACGGTAAGGGTGATTCATCCGGTAATACACTAGGAACCAGTGGCTTGGTTGGTTTCTTCTCTCCCGGGCCTAAAACGGGGGTTCTAGGGGGTGTAGGAGGGGGGATATTAGTATGATTGGTGGATCCGGTAGGATGATTGGGGGCACTGTTATTGTTCTCAGTACCGTTATTCGTATTCTGCTTTCTCGTACTCACGGGATTGACCGATATTGGCCTGTCTGCAGCTGACCTTCTTGGGACTGTTACCCTTTTGCGACTGGCTGTTGCCCCCTCTTTTTCTAGGTAAATAATTACCTCGATCGCCTGCGGGCCCGGGAAGAAAAATTGTATTGATTCCAAATGTCCCTTAAAGCCATTGCAATAAACGATGTATGTGTTACTCAAATTATCTTCTGCCTTTTTATCCTCTTTATAATCATTGTATGGCTTCCCATTCAACCTTACCCCTCGGTATTTTTTCGGAAACTCATCGTACATTTTTTTTACCCGTTGAATACGTACATCATAATCATTCTTTTTTTGCATTAACTTGAACGTAAAATGTTGATCGTTTTTTGCTAGCTGATTCGGATCTACTTGAATATGATTATCTTTGATTTTTGGATCTTGACCGTTGATATTCAGGGTATACAGTTTCGCGCCGGCCCATTTCGCACTGGCGTAGCCATCCTTCACGATAATCGTCAGGTCGACTAGCGCTGTACCCTCCTGCGGCTGTCGTTTCGGTATCGGAATAGGAATCTCGCCTGTCTGCGCGAACTGGTAAAACATCATGCAACACAGCAGCACGATGGCCCCCAGTGTGATGCCCAGCAACGTTTTCAGCAGAGTCTGGCGAGGTGGTGTTTTCCCGGGCGCGATACAGACCGCGGTGATGTTATCGCTGCCGTCGCGCGCTTTCGCACGGGAGACCAGCAGATCGCATGCCGCTTGCGGATGCTGCGCGGCGGTCATAACCGCCGCCATCTCTGCCGGCGTGATACTGGCGTAGAACCCGTCGGAGCACAGCAGCAGCGCATCGCCCTTCTTCCACTCCAGGCAAATGACATCCGCGGTCACCTCCGGGCTGACGCCGATGGCGCGCATCAGTTGATTGCGTTCTTCGGAGATTTTGGCTTCTTCCGGGGTCAGCAATCCGGCATCGACCTTTTGCTGTACCAGGGTATGGTCGCGGGTTAGTTGCCGTATTCGTCCGTGATGCAGCAGAAAGGCGCGGCTGTCGCCGACATGGCCGATGCAAAGGTAACGGCCGGCCAGCAGGGCGGTGGTGAGCGTGGTTCCCATGCCACCACGCCCAACCACCCCATTGCCGCACCGATAGACGATGGCATTCGCTTCAGCGAATGCCTCGGCGGTGATATCAATCAACTGGCTGCGTGAGGGTTCGTGACCTGGCAGATGCGTCCGAATGCTATTGGTCACCGTCTCGACAGCCGTCGCGCTGGCGATCTCACCAGCCGCATGCCCGCCCATGCCATCGGCGACCATCGCCAACAGCATGGGTTCCGCTGAAGGGGTCCCCCCGGACCGCAATTCACACACAGCCGCCGTGTCTTCGTTAATTTGCCGAACACTGCCGACATCAGTGCTGATGCCATAACAATCCGGGGAGTTTCGCACCATTGCCTCCTGGACTACAATAACGCAGGTTGATTCGCCATCGCGATGGCCTTAAACACGAATTTCGTATTGCCGATCTGGATGGAATCATTATCCTTCAGCTCCTGGCGAGTGATGCGCTGCCCATTCACCAGCGTCCCGTTGGAACTGGCTTCGTCCTGAACATAGAAACTGCCGTCCTGCCACCAGATCACGGCATGCTCCTTCGAGGCATACTCATCATCGATTTCGATGTTAACCCCCGGTCCGCGGCCGATCTTCAACTTCTGCTCTTTGCTCAATGAATGCTGGGTGCCGTGCCGCGCGCCGACCCCCGCCACGACCGTCAGATTGGCGAGCGCCCCACCCGGTGGTATGACGATGGTATCTCGACTACTCCCTCTCACCCGCTGGCCGCACGCCTCACAGAAGGCGGCGGTGGGATCAAGCAACGCTCCGCAATTCGAGCAGGTGGTTGCCGATGGCAGGGGAGGCGGGGCGGAAATTGTGTCATCGATCACTGGACTGGTCGCCTCGGGTTTCCGTGCCAGCTGTACCACGAGGACAACTGCTAGCATGACCAGCACAATTAAAGCAATAATTAATCCTATTGGGCCACCCGTCCTCAGTTGCATAATCGGTACTTGTGAAGCATCGACGATGATCGTACCAGTGACATTCTTGATAATCCCATTCGCTGGCGCATTCTTTTTCGCCAGAACGTGAAGCGTCTCTTTGCTGGCATCGGTGACATCGAATTCCCACCGATACTGATCGAGCGGATCGATGTTTTCCCGCATCTGGGCATTCGAAATGATGCCATACACTTTGACCGTTTTCCCATGGAAATTCATGGGTTTCAGCTTGATGATGCTGATATCGGCGCGCGGAGCGAATGACTGGGCAGAAGCCGGCAGCACGCAGAATACCAGCAACATGGCGAGGGCGACAAACAACAATCTCTTCATTGCAAATTCTCCTTTCGAGTGAAGGGAAGGACTGAACGTTATCATCCTGTTGATTCACGATGGAATCAGTGATCAGCTGTTTGGTGATGAATGAATCGCCGGTGTGTGAAGGCAGGGAAATCCTTGTAGGCGATGCAAGCGCTTTCTTTCCTTATATTCCAGCAGGAAATATGAATTCCTTCCGGTTAGTATTGTAAAATAATATTAATGTCTTATCTTCCTCTCTTTCCGGTTTGCCTGCCGTGCCCGGATACGGCCTGACCTTCGCGCCTTGGTGGAATCGGATGGCCGGTGTGAAAGACCATCTGCACCGGTCCGATGCTGATGACATCGTTATCGATGAGCGTTTGCTGTGTCACACGGCGACCGTTGACACGTAGACCATTAGCGCTGAGTTCATCTCTGACGAAAAAGTATTCGCCAAGTTTCCAGAGCGAGGCATGCCGACGAGAAACCTGCAGGTCATGGCAGGGAACATCCGCATTGGCATCCCGGCCCACAATGAGCCGGCGGCGGCCGATGGGATAACACTGTCCCGGACGCTCCGTGCCGTTGCGTATCATCACGACATACCCCCCGGTGTCCTCATCGACCGGCAAGGCAGCGTGGCGGGCAGGGGTCTGGCCAAGCCTCGCACCGGCGCCGCGTAGACCGCCCCGTGCAATAGATAATTCCGGCGCAGCCGTGACAATGCGATACTGGCTGACGTGCATGGGCCCGACTGCCATGCGCTCGCCGGAGGCAATTGTATACCGGCGTTGCCGGATAAGGAAAATACCGAGGACACCGTTGAGAATCAGCAGGAGTATCAGCATCAACATGGCATGTTATCTTTCCGAAAGCGCTCGCAATGGTGAGCACCGATTGCGGACGCAGGCGTTATTCAGGGATGCCCAAAGTACGGGCAGCCTCAGTCAGCTCGTAGTACCGCCATAAATGCGAGGGATGCGTTGAATACATGGACTGATAATGCACCAGCAACTCTCCACGATGCTCATGCCATTGCCGGATGACGGCGTGCGGAGTGACCTGTCCTGCCATTTGCGCGCCGGCAATCATGTTTGAGACGGCGGTTAGACTGGATTGCAGGCTGCCGGCGCAATACAATCCGATGCGGTCACAGGTCAGCTCACAACGCCGGCTGTACCAGAGCCAAACGGCCGGTATCCAGGCCCCCAGGCGGAGGAACCCCTGCCACCAGGCGGTATGTCCGGCGGCATGATGACCGATTTCATGGCCGAGGATGTATGCGAGTTGGCGATAATCGCCTTTGAGGAGAATGGAGTCGACCAGCTCGGGCTCCAGGATTACGTATCGTTTCCGGGCGATGCGCATGGCAAACGCATTGAACAGGTTGACTTCTCGGTACAGAAATACGTCGGGGGGCGTGATGCCGAGCTTGCGCGAGCATTCGATGACAATGCGGTGTATCTCTGGGAACTGCATCTCACTGACCCGGAGTCCGTTGACTTTGATCAAGGCGACAGCCATCGACCCGGTCAACCAAGCTATCAGGGCGGCAAACAGCACGCCGAGGAGCACAGCGATCAGAACGATGCCGACCATCTTGACAACCAGGACAAGCAGCCCGATGACTAACGGAGCGCCCAGCACGATCAGTGTAATCATGGCTGTTTGCTCGCCCGGGTCGCGCAGCCTGTCGATCGGCAGAGACGGCAGGCGGCCTGCCGGCGCCACTCGTGCCGACAGGGCAGCCCCGCATGCCGGGCAATACCCCGATCCCGTGGGCATAATATGCCCGCATGCGGCGCAGGTCTGCAGTGAAACATCGGGCGCGGCAGGAGCACTCACGGCAACACCGGCCGCGGCTTGTACCGGCGCCCGCTGCGGTTCCGCCGGCCTGAACGGGGAAGGCGATGGCTGTGGACGGTTTGCCACTTCCGGAACCGTCTGCTCGGCAACGACCTGAGAACCACAATGCTTGCAAAATCTTGCGGTGGCGGGCAGGGGCTGCCGGCATGTGTTACAGCGAATATTCATACGATCTCCTCGACGAATTTACCGCTATCTACATTACTCTTTTTACCTTTTCAGAGAAAGTCCTCTTATTGGTTGCCTATCCAAGCAAAAAAAAAGATAGTTTTATTAGATTTTTCTTTGATAGATAGAACGATATTGCCGGATGAGGCAACGCTTGACCGCGTCGATCACATGGTCAGGAAACCGGAGAAATCGGACGGCATCATGCCGTTATCTCTCGATAACGCACCGGAAGCCACGCTCATAAGTGCTGCCGGCGGCGGCATCACGCGAGACCGACCGGCAAGTCAACTCGGGGTGGCCGTCAACCGCGGAACCGCCGCGGACGACGTGCAGTTGTCCGCCAGCAGGCCCGGTGGGATTTTTGCACGCTTCGGGAGAGAACAGGATGGCGGCGTAATACCCGGGATCATACCAATCTCGGCACCATTCCGCGGCATTGCCGGCCATGTCAAGCGCGCCATACGGGCTTGCCCCTGCGCTGATCCGGCCGACCGGCATCAACGCAATACCCATTGTATTCAGGGTGCACTTCTCCGGGTCCCACCCATTGCCCCAGGGATAGCGGAGCCCATCCGTACCCCGCGCGGCTTTCTCCCATTCGGCTTCGGTCGGCAGCATCGCGCCCGCCCATTGCGCGTAGGCTTCCGCATCCTGCCAGGTGACGTTCGTGACGGGATGTTGATCGGTGGACCAATCGGGTTGCGCCGGCATCGTTTTGTGGTTCGTCTCGCAGAATCGACGGTATTGCTCGACTGTCACTTCGTATTTGTAGATCCAGAAAGCCTTCTGCCAGACCAGATGCCGGGGAGCGTCATCCCACCGGCCTTCCGCATCTCGGTCGAACAGCGTGTGCAGATCATCAATCCCCATCTCGAATGGGCCGCCGGGCACGTAGACAAGTTCGGCGCCATCCTTCGGGTTTTTCCAACCGAACGGCTCCATCCGAGGGGAGAGTGGTTGCTCCTGGTTGGAAGGAGGGATATCGACCGGTTGGTAACCGGGACACACCAGTGTCATCGCGGCCGGGTCTTCGCCGGGACGGTCCAGCGTGATCAGGTCCGTTTGTCCGCTTCGACCTCGATAGGCGCCATTCACCCAAATCCCGCCGGTCGCCAGCCAATCCACCACCGAGAGTACTACCGCTTTTTTTAATAACACATTGCCGAGGCTTTTCTCGAGGCCAAATTTAGCGAGGCTAATAGAATCATTTATTTGATACGGTTTGCACTTCTCTTGCACAAATTGAACCTGCAGCGCAATATGGTCCTGTTCCGGAGGCAGCGACGGCAGGGAGAGTATCGCCAAACGGTTGGTCGGTTCCCACTCAACCGGCGCATTATTGATGCGGAAACCGATGCGCGCTTCCGAGTCGCGCGGAGAAAAATTCAGGTTGGCGGTATGCGTCGAATCGGAGATGGCGACCGCATTGCCGGCACACCGGAAGCCGATGACGCTCCAGCGCGCCTCTGGTTTTTCCGACCGCCGACTATAGGTGAAGAAATTCCCTGTATTGAACCAGGACCCACCGCGAATGACGCGTTTGGTTTCCTGCGACGCCTTCCCTTTTACCCGCGAGTATGCTTCGGCATCGTAGACATCGTCACACCATTCCGCGGCGTTGCCGATGAGATTGAAGACGGAATACGGGCTGGCGCCTTCCGGATACTCGGTCACGGCGGCAAGTTGTTTCTTGCCAGTTCCCAGATTGCATAACGATTCGGATATCGTTTTCCCGTCCCAAGGGAAGGGACGTTTACTGTCGCCGCGCGCGGCCTTCTCCCATTCCGCTTCCGCGGGTAAACGCATACCGGCCCATCGGGCGTATGCGTTGGCTTCTTCCCAGGTGATATTGACCACCGGCTGGTCATCGGACGTGCCCATCTGCTCAGGCAGCGACTCGAGATCATGGCCGCTCGCTAGCCAATAGCGTTTGAATTGACCAATGCTCACCTCATGCCGGTATATCCAGTAGCCGTTCAATTTGACCAGATGCTCCGGCTTCTCATCGCCATCCTTGCTGGTGTTGCAGCCCATGGTAAAGTCGCCGGCCGGAATATAGATCATCTGCGCGCCGTCGCGGGGGTTGACGCGGATGCGGGTATCCAGCTGCGGGGTAACAAGCAGGGATTCGCCGATCTCCTGCGAGCTGACTTCAGCGATCGTATGCGTATCATCCCACTGTACCTGGATCGGAAAACCGGCATCCTGCAGGATCGTCAGGAAATCATCAAGGGGAACGCACGCCGTGCCCTTCTGGATGCGCACGCCGGGAGCAGACATTGCCGATGCCTGCTCCACATCATCGATCAGCAGCTTCGGGCTGCCGACCGTCAAGACCATGGTGTGGCGCGACCGGATATCCAGGATAACCTTCGAGGGGCCGGCATCCGATTTCTCAAAGGATATGGCGCCGCCATACCATTTGACAAAAGACGAAAGCGGCAGATACGTCGGTGCGGCGGCCTGTCCGCCGAGGAAAGGCACCAGCAGCAGAACGAGCACAATATAGGGGGTCCATACGGTAAATGGCCTGGGCATCGATGCAATCACTCCCTCTAGAGTCCGGTGACTTTACTCATGCTCAATCGTCTTTTCCTGTATGCCTGTCCCGGTAGTAGGGCCCGCATCCTTCTGGCTGCCCGCCGGGTGCTCGATGTCTTTCTTCGATGACGGACTCGGCTGGATCGGTGCCTTTTCATGATCCCGCAAGACCCGGTCAGGCACCACCGATGTCGACTCGCTTGCCTTTATAGCATCCCATGAGACTGGGCCAGACCTCACTGGTTGAGGCTGTTTCCCCCGCGTCTTCGTTGTCCGTTGCGGATTGGCAGAAACACGGTTTACCGCGCGACTGTGCGGCGATACAGGCGATGTCCCCGCGGTTTTCCCGCTCGGGGGCACGGCAGGAGCAGGCGTGGGAGGCACGGTCACAGGCGTCGGCGCCTTGGGGGTGGTGGTGCGCTTTGCCGGTGGGGGTGCAACAGGAACGGACGTCGCCGAACTACCTACCGGCGCAGGCTGGCTCGTGATAATCGCCACCGTCACGGCGATCGCCAGCAAGGCAACCAGTACGCCCCCGACCATCATCTTCTGAACGGTGGTCAATGAAGAGAATAGACCGCGGGATGGCTTACCCGGCATCATGCCTGCCGCTTGCACTGCCGCGCGCAGGTCGGCAAGAAAGGCGGTTGCCGTCGGATACCGATTGCCGGGATTCTTCGCGAGCGCGCGGTTCAGAATGGCATCGATCCGCGCGGGAAGGGTCGGATTGAAGAAACGGACTGATGGGACCGGCTCATCGACAATCTGCCGCAGGATCACCAGCGGTTCGTCATTCTGAAATGGCGAACGACCGGCCAGCATCTCGTAGCAGACGACGGCGATGGCATACAGGTCGCTGCGGTGGTCGACCGGCACCCCCTTGGCTTGCTCAGGCGACATGTAATTGAGCGTTCCGATCACCTCGGCATCCTGGAAAATCCGCGTGGCTTCCTGGGTGCGGGCAATGCCGAAATCGGTGAGCACCGGTCGCCCCCCGCTGGTGAAGAGAATATTCTCCGGCTTGAGGTCACGGTGGATAATACCGCACCCATGCGCATAATCCAGCGCGGAACAGATCGGCGTGAGGATCGCCAGCATCTCCGCCGGCGTGGTACGGCCGCGTGCCAGGCGCTGGGCCAGCGTGCCGCCATCCAGATATTCGAGCGCGATATAATACGGAGGGTTGCTCACCGAGGCATCCCATACCTTAACAATATGCTCATGGACCAGCTTCGCGGAGGTTTCGGCTTCCTGGCGGAATCGGCGCACCGCGACGGCGTCGGACACCAATTGGGAAGACAGCACCTTCAAAGCCACAATGCGATTGACCGATGGCTGCACGGCACGGTACACCATGGACATGCCACCATGATCGATCTCATTGAGGATGCGGTATGGTCCTATCTGGACGGTCGCTGTCATATCTCAGTTACTCGAATTCATGCTCACGCGGGCAGGCGACGCCCAGCATGGCGGTCGCCTAATTATCCGGCGCTATCTCCGGCACGAGGACCGCCCGGAAACCCAGGTTGTCGGTGCCCATCCTGGGATCGGAGGAATTCCGAACAAAGGCATGGTGATCAGTGAATTTTCTCCAGGCCCCGCCGCGCACCACTCGTTCCTTCCCCTGCAAGGGTCCTTTCGGATTCAGCAAGGGAGAGACGGCATAATAGGCTTCGTCATACCAGTCTCCGCACCACTCGGCAACATTACTGCCCAAGCCAACGATACCGAAGGGGCTGGTATCATAAATCAGTTCGGTGACTTTCACCGAGCGGTCGGTCGGGATGCTCCGGTCAGCCGCGCCCCAGGAGAAGAATTGTCCCGTATTCCCGCGGGCGGCATATTCCCACTCCGCCTCACTGGCCAAACGCCCGCTCCAGGCTTCGCCGGTTACCCGCGCATATTCCGCACCGGCCCATGCAGCATAGGCTTGCGCGTCCCCCCAGTCCACATTGACGATGGGGGAATCATTCTCCGTTTTCCGGGGCAGCAGCGGCATTTTGCGTCCGGTTTCCTGGCAGAACAGGCGGTACTGTGCGACGGTGACTTCGTATTTATACATCCAGAACCCATTCATGAACACCTGGTGCGCGATACCGCCCACCCCGTCGGGACTGCCCATGCTAAAGGCGCCGGAAGGCACCCAAATCATCTCGGCATTATCTTTCGGATTCTTCCGCGATTCCTGTGCCGCCGGCTCCTTGATGAGCCGGGCGGCGAAGGTTTGCGGCTTGCCTCCAAGCACCATGACAAAACTTTTACCTTCGATGCGATACCCGGGAAGGTGAATCAGCACCGTGAACGTGCCGGCCTGCTGTCTGATCGATTCGTCGCTGAAATAGACGGTGCACGGTGTTTGCCCTTGCACTTTGCCATTAACGAGCACCTCCGCGCCCGCCGGTTCGGAAGTCACGTCGATCTTCGGCGCTTCCTGCAATGTGAGGGAGAGCTCGCGGTATTCCGCCGCACCGAGGGCCAGGGGTTGCGAGCAATCGATATAGCCTGCTTTCGCAATCTGGAGCATATGGTTGCCGGCCTCAACCTTCGGAATCATGCACGGCGATTTTCCGATGGGTTTGGCGTCGATAGAGACGGCAGCCCCAGCCGGCTCCGTGTTGATGGACAGGCTGCCCGGGCGCTTTTGCAGGAGCACGATGGCGGGTGAAGCTTTCATGCCGTTCTTCACATCGACGTTTCCATCTTCCCAGGGCTCATACAGCGGGTGTTCGATACGCACGACATGCTGTCCGGCCTCGATGTCGCCGATTTCCGCCTTTTCCGCTTTCCGCAATCGGCCATCGATCAAAATGACAGCCTGATTCCAGTCATCAGCGGTCAGCGCGGAGTTGATCGACAGTGCCCCCCTCTTCTTCGGAAGGTATTTGGCCGGCAGATCACCGGTGATATCCATGGTCTCGAATACCCCACCGATAAGGGTGATGGGTTTCAGAATTTTGACCGGTTTCTCCGTCCCCGTGGATATCCAGAGATACCCTTTTCCCGGAGGTAAGCCTGACAGCAGCAGACCGGCGGCGTCGATACTTCTCATCGGGCCGGGCTTTTTAGCATCTCCGAGCGACGCATTGAGATACGGCACGGCGCAGAGAATCAGCAGGCAGGCGCTGTTCGGCGATGGCTGGAGATCGACATGGTAGTGCTGCTCGATATCCGGAACGATCGTCATTTCCCCGATGGAATCCTGGAACCCATTGATCCTCCCAACGGTAATGCGGCAATGCCCGGCAGGCACGTCCAGGGTCTGCTCGCGCAGCGGGAGGGCGTTGTTCGATTCCTGCGTTTCCAGTTTGTTGATGTAGACACCGGCCCCGCGCGGCGAGTAGGTCACGCGGAGACGGCCCATTCTGGCTGTCAGCTTTTGATTGATCGTTTGTGGCTCATCAATCTGCATCTCGACTTGCTTGGAATATTCCTGGAAATTTTGCAGGCTGAGTTTCACCATGTATGTCCCGGGGGGTAGCCGCAGAACCAGGCCTTTATCGGTCGTGACGCCTTGCGCCTCGCCATTCACGGTGACGGCCGCTCCCGCTGGCGACGATTTGACGGTCAACTCAGCGAGCTTCAGCGTCATGTCAATTTTCAATGCCTCATTCGTATCGGGGCGGATCTGTATTTTGCCATGCCAGGGGTCATAACCGGGACAGGAGGCGGTGACGGCATAAGTGCCGGCGGCCAAGGTGACGGCTTCCACAACCGGCGTAGTCAATTGCTTGTCGGCAATATTGATGGTGACCCCGACCGCGGGCGTCGCGGTAATAGCCAGAAGTCCGGGCTTCGGCGGCAGCGTGAGCTCTTCGCGCGTCTCATTTCCGGGGCGCACTTCGACAGTCTTCTCAAGGGTATCGTAATGCTCCTTCAGCAGGCGCAACTGGTATTCGCCGGGATCAAGCAGCATCGAGAGCGCTTCCGTGGAAACCCCCTTCAATTCATTGTTGAGGTATACACTGGTGCCCGCCGGATCGGTCTGCACGACCAGGCGGCCGCGGAAGACCAGCCTGACCGTTTGCTGCTGATTCTCCTTAACGGTGACCGTCTGTGTGACATCCTCGTATCCGTCGAGGCTGCCGCGCACGCGATACGTACCGGGAATGAGCTCGGTAAACGGCACGGGGGACGGCGAATCCACCGGCTTTTCATTGACGGCAACGTCGGCGCCTGGCGGATCGGTGACGATTTCGATGCCGGAGCGCGGTTGTTGCAAATATAATGTAATCGGAATTGTCTTCCCCGGTTGCACCTTAACCAGTTGTTTGTCGGTCGCACCGACAGGCAGCTTGCCATATACCGTGATGTCTTTGTCCCCTGGAACGGGGATCTGGCATGGCGCCGGTTTCTCATAGGCCTTTACGCTGTCATTGAGATAAATGGCAGCGCCAACCGGCACGGTCGTAATATCCAGAATACACTGTTTTGCGGGCAGTGTTCTGCTCGCCTGGTTGGTTTTCTTCTCAGCATCGATGGTAAAGCTTACCGTCTGATCCTCGTAACCGTCTTTCCGTAAAATGAGCGTTCCCGGTCCCTGGGGCAAGTCGCCGATCAGGCACGGTGTGATGCCGCGGACAACCTCGCCGATGACAACTTCCGCTCCCGCTGGGGTCGATGTCACGTTCAGGTTGCCGAATAGCATCTGGAGGGTGACCTGGGTGGTTTCGCCCGCGACGACAGTGGCCGGCCGTTTCACCGTGAGGTTGTTGCGGCTGGCGGAGATCAACACCTTTCCGGGCCGGAGCCGGTCGAGCGGGCCGGCGATCGGATCGGGTTGTCCGAGGTAGGTTACCTCGATGCGATCATCGGCATTCCCTTGAGCGGCTGGGAGGAGACGGACATCCAGGGCGCCGGTGAGCTTATTACAAAGACTTGCCTGCCAGAGCCTGTCCAACAGGCGTGCCGCCAGCACTTCACAAGCATCTTCCCAGGTTGCCGGAGATAAGGTTTCCGCTTGAGAAATAACTGCCTGCCCTGACTTCGTATCGATCAGGCTCGCCGTGAAGCTCAGCGCTGCGGCATCGTCGACCCGGATATTCCCCGTCAATACATACGCGGCGCCCACGGCCGTGCCGAGTGCCTGCGCCTGTGCGGGAGTCATCGGATCGGCGGGAGAAACAGGTTGCGCCTGTCGGACCTTCTCACGCCCAATGAGTTGCACGGCCTCATTGTCTGCCAAATGGCGATAGAAACGCTCGGTGCAGGCGTCTGCGTGTTCGCCGGTGAATGCGGCGATTGCGATAGCGCGATTGGGCCGTAGCGACATGTTTTGTTTGGATTGTAGCAAAGGATGTTGCGGAGCCGTTTCGTCCGGCCTGACCATCGACACCTGCAGATACTGGAGAAGCGATGAGAGCGTGATGTTGCCGGTTTGCGGGTCAATCGCTTTTCCATGCAGACCGTCGATGAAGGCCGTGGAAAAAACGGACGTGCCATCCAGGTGATATGCGGGGCATTCGCCTTCGCTGCAGGAAATCAGGGTGACGGGGGTTTTTGCCCCCCATTGACCGGCATCCGCCTCCCCCTCTTTGCTCATGGGATCGGACGTCGTGGGGTTGTCCGTAAGTCGAGTGCGAAAACCGAGGTCGAGGATCAATAAACGCTCTTTACAGTTAAGCGCTTCCAGCCGCAGGCGCAACAGGGCAACGTCAATAGCCGATTCATCGAGAGATGCCTCATCCTTCGGGCAATCGGCCGGCAGCAGATACAGCCGGTTTTTCTTCTGAATGGCCTGACCGTAAAAATAGACAACCACTCGATCACGAAGCCCGATTTTTCCCTTCAAGTTGCCGATGGTGCTCAAAATCTCCTGTTTCGTGGGAGAAGACTCTTTCCCGGAATCGCCTGTCAGGAATAACACCGTTTTCTCCGGCCAGGCGTCTTTCAGTGCGTTGGCAACTTCACGGGCTTTCGTCGCTGCCGACGGTAAGGCTTTGAGCTCCGGCAATTGATAGTGCTCGATACCGATGGAGATCACCCAGATACGTTGTGGCTCGTCAATCGTCTGGGCAGACAGCGGGAGCATTGAGAGCAGGAGCACGAAGTAAAATACGCAAAACATCCAACGCCTAGACATTGCATCACCCCGTATAAGCAGAGATCGATGTATCGGGAGCCAAGCATCAGCCATTGTGTGGAGATGAATGATGATTGCAAAGTATAGCATAGAAATCGCTCTCCAGCAATTACAGCCGCGCTCATTGAAAGCTTAACTACCAGCGCTGAACTGATCGGGATATCTCTAGCTATATGAAAAGTCAATGAGCGCGGCACAGGTTAAGTTACCAATGAGCATATTAGTAAAAGTTCGGTGCGCTGCCGGAGAGCATGTTGAGGGTCGCTTTGTAGTGATTGGTGCTGAAGTCGAGTTGCATCGACACATTCGGATCTGGCTTGAAAGCATGATGAGGTAAGGGCGTGCGTTTTCTTTCCATTTCCGACGGCGCCGACGGCGTTATCCGTTTTCGCATTTATTTATCCCAACACGCTGGCGATCAGCCGGTTACCCGCTTCATCGTGCAGCAAGTCAGCCGCCGCCTCAGAGGAGACCATGACGTCACCTTCCAGGATGCCCAGCCAGTCCATGAAGGCCAGGTGGCGGAGGACGGCTTCGTCCAGCCGCGCTGCGGTGATGGCGCCCGTCTCCACCGCCGCCAGCAGCGCCGTGAAGATCGGCTGCACCGATTCGCTGCTGCACATGCAGATGGAATCGCACCCGGCGTTCACCGCGTCCACGCTCACCCGGTCGATGGGACCGTTCTTCGTGTAGCCCTTCATCTCGACGGCGTCGGCGATGGTCACCCCGCGGAATCCCAGCTCTCCGCGCAAAAAATCGGTGAGGATGGGGCGCGAGGTGGTGGCCATGTGATTCGGGTCGGGATCCAGCGCGGGACAGGCCAGGTGCGCGGTGCAGATGGTGGTGCAGCCGGCGTCGAAGCAGTCCTGGTAAGATTGCAGGTGGTCGCGCAGCAGCGTCTCACGGTCCAGCACCACCACCGGATAATCGGTATGACTGTCCAGCGGAGTGGCGCCGTGGGCGGGGAAGTGCTGCGCCATGCTGCCGCAACGGGCAGCGGTCAGCCCGCGCGTCAGCGCCAGCCCGTAGCGGGCCACTGTCGCCGCATCGGCTTTCGTGTCCCAGTGCAGCATGATGCCGGTGTCATACAGGCGCACGTTGAGCACCGGCTCCGGACAGTTATGCAGACCGACAGCCCGCCAGCGTTTCCCAAAGATGGCGGCCACCGCCTCCGCCGCCTCCGGGCTCGCGTTGCGGGCGGCCTGTGTCAGCCACCCCGGCCGCCAGCCCAGCCCGCCGGTGCAGCCGTGCATCCACACCGGCAGCCCGCGCTCCGCCAGCGACACCGCCTGCGCCTTGTTCATCAATTCGCCCAGCGGGTCGGCGAACTGCCGCTCCGACTTCGGGCTCCAGACGATCAGCGAGCCGCAGGCATACTCCCCGAGCATGGTCTCGTAGTTCGTCACGTCCAGCGGCGCCATGAGGAGCTGACCGACCTTTTGCCGGGTGGTCATGCGCGCAAGGATGTCCCGCTGGTGCGAAGTGGTCGTCATCATTTATCCTTCCACCAGGCTGCCGCTGAACAGGACCGAGCGCATGAAGCGCGAGGTTTCCACCGCGTCACCGGTTGCCACCAGGCGGTCGAGATCGGCCTTGTGTGCCACCTGCACCTTGTCGAAGCCCATCAGCCACTGGATGCTCTCGCCGATGGCGCCCACCGCGTCCTCACGGTACGGATACTGGTCCATGGAGAGCCAGCCGTCATACCCGCAGCGGTCGAGCCAATACAGCGTTTCGATGTAGGCCACGCTGTGCACGGAGCCGACGATCATATCATCGTCCCAGGAGGCGAAGTTGTCATTGAAGTGCATGTGGAAGAGCCTGTTCCCCGCGCGCTTGGCCAGCACGATGGCTTCGCCCACTACCTCGCCGGCGACATACGCGTGGCCGGTGTCGATGGTCACCCCCACGTTCGCGCAACCGGTCTCCAGCGCCAGCAGCAGCGTGTCCGCCATGCGCGCCAGGTAGGAGTGCGTGCGCGGCTCTTTCGGCTTGTATTCGAGTGCAAATTTCAGCGCCGGGTAGGCGGTCGCCAACTCGCGCACCGCCGCGCATTCCCACTCGCGCTCCTTTTCGTAATCGGCGGTCAGCAGGTAATCGTAGCCGTCCTGCCCGGGCCACAGGTTGATGATCTCGCAACCCAACTCGCCGGCGATGTCGCACATCTGCCGCGTGTAATCGATCGCCTTCCGGCGGATGGCGGCGTCCTTGCTGGAATAGCTGCCCTTCCAGTAGGTCGGATCGGCAAACAGGTCGGGGATAATGGAAGCGCACTGCAGCCCCAGCTCATGCAACGCCGTCTTCATCTCCTTCGCGTTCTCCGGGCGGATGTCCCAGGTGCCCACCAGCTCGATGCCGGTGATCGGCAGGCTGGCCGCCTGCTGCAGCATCTCCACCGTGGTGGGGTTGCTCTTATAACTGCTGCAGAAACGGTCGCGGGTATTCCCCAAGTTCCCTAAAATCGCCGCGTATTTGCGCGCCATGGCAGAGGCTCCCTTCACATATCATCGTAGAGTCGTCCGATTATACCGTATCCTCGCCCCATTTCCTATGCATCGCCTTGCCGGTAATGGCATGAAAGAGTAGACTTGCGGCAATAAATTATCCCAAGGATAACACCATGAACGCTCGCGAACGTTTTCAGCGCATTATGCGGTATGAGCCGGTCGACCGACTGCCGGTGATCCTGCTGGAGCCCTTTGAAGGCTACGGCGTGGAGCAGTGGAAGAAGCAGGGGCACCTGCCGGAGGACCGCTGGCCGGATGAGTTCCTCGGCATCGATATTATCCGCAAGCCGCCGGTCGGCTTCGGCCCCCTTCCGCCGTTTGAGCAGACCGTGCTCGAGGAAGACGAGCAATATTTTACCGCCATCGACTGGATGGGCGGCACGGTGCGGCGCGACAAATCCGCGCCGGGCATGTATTACGGTTATATCGACCACCCGGTGAAGAACCTGGACGATTGGAAGCGCTACCAGGAGCGCTTTCAATGGAGCACCGCCGGACGCACCCCCGAGAATATCGACGCCGTCTGCGCCGAGCTGAACGCCGCCGAGGCGCCGGTCGGCATGGATCTCTTCCCCTTCTTTTTCCGCATGGGCTTTTATGCCATGGGCATGGAGCCGTTCCTGACCGCCTTTTACGACCAGCCGGAGTTGATCCACGCCATGTTCTCCCATTGGAGCGACTTCATGCTGGAGCTGATCCGTCCGGTGCTGCCGAAGGTGAAGCTAGATTACGTGACCATCGCCGAAGACCTGGCTTACCGCGGCGGACCGAATATCTCGCCGGCCATCTACGCGGAATTCTGGCTCCCCTACCAGGAGCCCATCATCCGGGAACTGCAGCAGCACGATGTCGGGCTCATCTCCATGTGGACTGCCGGGGACATCAACCCGCTGCTGCCGCTGCTGCTGGAGCACGGCTTCAACAGCACCTGGCCGCTGGAAGGCCCGGCCATGGACCCGTACCTGCTGCGCGAGCGCTACGGCAAAGAGCTGAAAATGGCCGGCGGCATCTCCAAGCAGACGCTGATCGACGGCCCGGCGGCCATCGACCGCGAGCTGGAGCGCCTGCTGCCCCTCATCGCTGAAGGCGGTTTCATCCCCGCCCCGGACGACTGCATTCCGCCCGAGGTGCCATTCGACACGTTCCGCCATTATGTGGAAGCAGTGCGGGCGATCCGGCTGTAAGGAATTGTATTTGAAACAGCAACGGCGCAGCAGGGGGGCCCCGCTGCGCCGTTGTTATATCCAGGTGACAGGCTTACTTGTGAATCATGATCTCCCCACAGCTGATCGCCGTGGTGGGATCGGCCGAATCCGGATCGTAGATTTGATTGTCATAGATCAATTGCCCGTTGGCCTTGTTCCAGATCTTGATGCGGAACCGGTCCGGGTTGCCTCGCCGGATTTTATCGCCGTCAATCGCGGTCAGGATAAAGCCGTAGGAGCCACCCCCGTTGATCGTGCCCGTTCCCCGGTATTGCGCCCGGTAATCATTCACTACCAGCCAATCGTAGTCGTCGCTGTGGAACAGCATACCACCGATAAGGAAGGCAAACGCCGTGCATCCCGACGGTCGAATCGAGAATCGTTTGTATTTCGACACGAAGCCAAAGACCGCGCATCCCGTGAGCGATGGGTTCGGCCGGTAGGCGCCAGCCGGCGAATTGACGATCCCGGCGCCGGTGACGAATCCAGCTTCCGGATCGTAGACGACGACATACTGATATGTCCGCTGTGATATGGCATTGCCAGCATCGCGCACGATCAGCGTCACTTCATACACCCCGGTTTCGGCATATGTGTGGTTGCCGGTTACGGTGTGCGTCGTCTGGTCCACCACGCCGGTCGAGGTGCTGCCGTCGCCCCAGTTCCAGGTTGCCGTATGCGTATCACCGGGATCGATATCGGTGAAGCTTCCACTCACGAATATGGGTTGATAATCGACATTCACCGGATCAACCGGCGCTCTCACGACCTGCACCACCGGCGGGTGATTGATCGAGGTGACCGTAATACTGACCGTGGCCGGCAGTGAGTCAAGCTGGCCGTCATTCACCTTGAAGGTGAAACTGTCCGCGCCGTTATAACCGCCCGACGCGGTATATGTCAGGTTCGGCGCCGTGCCGGTCAGCGTGCCGTGCAACGGCGTGCCGACGATCCAGTTCAGCGGATCACCGTCCACGTCGCTGGCCGAGAGCGTGATCACCTGCGAGACACCCCCCTGCGCCGCCACCGACTGGCCATTCGCCACCGGCGGATCATTCACCGGCGTGACGGTAATACTCACCGTCGCCGTGTTAGATGCCAACACGCCGTCGCTCACCGTGAAGGTGAAACCGTCCGGCCCATTGTAGTTCAGCGCCGGCGCATAGATCAGGTTAGGCGCCGTACCGGTCAGTGCGCCATGCTGCGGTGTACCGATTGACCAAGTCAACGCATCGCCATCCACGTCGCCGGCCACCAGGTTAATGGCTACCGAGATATCCTCATCTGTTTCCACGGACTGATCATGCGTCACCGGTGGATCGTTCACCGATGTCACCATGATGACCACTGTCGCCGTGTTCGAGTCCAACGCTCCATCGTTCACTTTGAAGGTGAGGCTGTCCGGACCATGATAGTTCAGGTTGGGCGCATAGGTCAGGTTCGGCGCCGTACCGGTTATGGCGCCGTGTTCCGGCGTGCCCACTGTCCAGGTCAGCGGGTCACCATCCGGATCGCCGGCGGTCAGTGTGATCGCCAGCGGTGTATCTTCCGGCGTCGTCACGGTTTGATCATTGGCTGTCGGCGGATCATTCACAGAACTGACGGTAATGCTCACGGTCGCTGTATTGGAATCGACCTGGCCATCATTCACCGTAAAGGTGAAGCTGTCGTCCGCCCGGTAATTCGCACTGGGCGTGTAGGTAAGGGTAGGCGCCGTACCGGTCAGTGTGCCATGCGCCGGCGTGCCGACCGTCCAGGTCAACGGATCACCATCTACATCGCCGGCTATCAGCGTGATGTCAACCGGTGTGTCCTCAGGCGTGGTCACGGATTGGTTATTGGCCGTCGGTGCATCGTTCACCGGGTTGACGGTGATGCTGACCGTGACAGTGTCGGAGAAGTTATGGCTATCGCTGATGCGGAAGGTAAAGCTGTCCGGCCCGTTGTAGTTGAGGTTCGGATGGTAGATCAGATTCGGCGCCCAGCCGGAGAGATACCCGTGCTGTGGGTCGGACCGAATCAGGAACTGGAGCGGGTCGCCGTCCGGGTCGCTGCCGGTCAAGGTGATAGCGGCCGTGACGTCTTCATCCGTCATCACTTCCTGCGGATACGCCACCGGCGCGTCGATGACCGGAGTGACGGTAATGTTCACGGTTGCCGTGTTGGAATCCAACTCCCCGTCGTTCACGCTGAAGGTGAAGCTGTCTGGCCCGTTGTAATTGGCTTCCGGCACGTAATGCAGGCCAGGCGCCGTGCCGGTTAAGCTGCCGTGCTGCGGCGTGCCGACCGTCCAGGTCAACGGATCACCATCGACATCGCCGGCTATCAGTGTGATATCAACTGGCGTGTCTTCCAGTGTGCTCACCGACTGATCGTCCGCGGTCGGTGGATCGTTGGCCGCGGTAATGGTAATGCTCACCGTGGCTGTGTTGGAACCAAGCTCCGCATCATAGACCGTGAACGTGAAGCTGTCCGGGCCGTTGTAGTTCAGTTCCGGCGTGTAGGTCAGGTTAGGCGCTATGCCGTCCAGCGTGCCATGTTGCGCCGTGCCCACGGTCCACGACAACGGATCGCCGTCAGGATCGCCGGCGGTTAAGGAGATCGCGACCGGTGTATCCTCCGCCGTCGTCACTGCCTGGTCGTCCGCTCGTGGGGCGGCGTTGGCGGCGGTGGTGATGGTGACCACTGCCAGGTTCGATTCGAGCTCGCCGTCACTGGCTTTATATAGGAAGGTATCGCTGCCGTGGTAGCCGGAATTGCGCGTGTAGGTCAAGGAGCCGTCGGCATTCATCGTCACCGTGCCGTGGAGCGGATCGCCGGCCAGGGCAGCGGTCAACGCCGTGCCTTCAATATCGCTGTCATTGCCAAGCACGCCGGGCGCGGGCACCGTCAGCGTCAAGCCGCTGATCTCATAGGCATCGTCCACAGCTTGCGGCGCATCGTTGACCGGCTTGACGGTGATGCTTACCGTGGTGAGATTGGAATCCAGCAGTCCGTCGCTCGCTTTGAAGGTGACACTGTCCGGACCGTAATAATTCGGCTCCGGCGTATAGGTGATGCTCGGCGCTTCGCCGGTCACCGCGCCGTGCGCCGGCGGGGTGACCACCGTGAAGACCAGCGTGTCGTTATCCGGATCGCTGGCCGTCAGCATGATGGCGACCGGCGTATCCTCATCTGTAGACACCGTCCGGGCATCGGCCACCGGCGGGTCGTTCGCCGGGGTAACGGTAATGCTGACCGTGGCCGGCTCGGAGGTATACTCGCCGTCATTCACCGTGAAGGTGAAGCTGTCCAGCCCATTGAAGTCGGCTTCCGGCGTGTAGGTCAGGTTCGTTAGTATGCCGGTCAGCGTACCGTGGGACGGCAGATTGACCGCAAAGGTCAGCGGGTCGCCGTCCGGGTCGCTGCCGGTCAGTGTGATAGCGACCGCCGTATCTTCTTCCGTTGTCACCTCCTGCGGGATGGCTGTCGGCGGGTCGTTCACTTGGCTGACAAAGATCGCCACCGTCGCTTCGTTGGAGTCAAGCAGTCCATCGTTGGCGACGAACCGGAAGTGATCCGGGCCGTTGTAGTCCAGCTCCGGCATGTAGGTGAAGTTGCCGGTCTCCGCCGTGACGGTGACCGTGCCGTGCTCCGGTTCGGCGACAATGCGGAAGGTCAACGCGTCGCCGTCCGCATCCGTCGCCTTCAGCGTGCCGTCCACCGAGATATCCTCATTAGTATCGGTTTCCTGGTTATAGGCGACCGGCGCATGGTTCACCGGGTTGACGGTAATACTGACGGTGGCCGGGTCGGAGGCGACCGTGCCGTCATTCACCGTGAAGGTGAAGCTGTCCGGTCCGTCATACCCGGCGTTCGGCGTGTAGGTCAAAGTGGGCGCCGTGCCGGTCAGCGCGCCGTGCTCCGGCGTGCCGGTGGCGAAGGTGAGCGGGTCGCCGTCCGCATCGCTGCCGGTCAGCGTGATGGCAACGGTCGCGCCTTCGTCCACCGTCACGTCCTGCGGGTTGGCCGTCGGCGGATCGTTCACCGGGTTGATGGTGACGGTAACGGTGGCGGTATTGGAATCGCTCAAGCCGTCGTTCGCCTTGAAGGTGAAGGTATCGGCGCCGTTGGCATTCGGGTTCGGCGTGTAGGTATAGGCGCCGGCGGCGGCATCGGTGATCGCCGCCGTGCCTTGCCCGCCGTTCGTCACAATGCTGAAGGTAAGCGGATCGCCGTCCGCGTCGGTGGCGATCAGCATACCGGTCGCCGGGACGTCTTCATCCGCAGTCAGCATGCCGTCCTGGGCCACCGGCGTGCCGTTCGTGGTGACGGTATGCCGCACGATCACCGTGTCGCCCTGCATATTATCTGTGACCAGGCGGGCAGTGATGGCCATGTTGCGCAACGCGCCCGTGGTGAGCGTGCCGTCTGCCGTCACGACCGCGCGGATATTCACGCCTCCCCCCGGCGCCAGCGTCACCACCCAGCCGGTGGTGGTGATCATCTCGGCGGTCTTCTCTTCACCGGTGTCGGCATTGAAGTAGTTGAGGGTACAGCCGCTGCCGCTGGCCGCCCCGCGGAGGCGGTAATCGGCGGCGGCCGTGCCGTCGTTCTCCACCTTCACGTCGTAGGTCAGCGTGCGGCCGGCGGCGATGTTCTGCAGGCGCGTCTCGCCCACCGCCGTCAGGCTGTAGATGTCGTTGCCCAGGTATTCCTCGCCGCTGTCCTGCAGGCGGATCATGGCGTCAGCCTGCGTGCTGTCCACCGCCGTGCTGCGCGCGCGCACCTGGTCGGTAGTCTCCGTGCCGTCGGCATTCGAGCTGATGGTAAAGATATCCTCGCGCACTGTGCCCACCGGCACAGTCTCCGTCGCGGCGACTTTCACCAGAATCGCCACCAAGGCGCCGGGAGCCAGCGTGCCGGTCGGCCAGCCTTCGCCGATCACCTGCCCGGTAATGTCGGCGCCGGTGCCGGAGATGTTGTCGAAGTAGCTGATTGTCCAGCCGTCGCTTCCCACCGGTCCGGTGATGGTGAGCGTATCATCCATCGCCGCGTCGTTCTGCGCCACCACGGCGTAGTAGGCCGGGAAGCGGAGCGGCGCATTCTGCGCATCCGTTTGCGCGTTCAGATCGTGGTAGATATTATCGCCGACCAGGACACTCCCGCCCATGCGCATGATGAGCGCATCCGGCTTGGCGTCGCACACCGGGTTGATGGTCACCGCGATGGTGGCGATGTTCGAATCGTCGTATCCGTCGTTGGCCTTGAAGGTGAAACTGTCGCTGCCGTTGGCATCAGTATTCGGCGTATAAGTGTAGGCGCCGGTCGCGACATCGGTGACCACCGCCATGCCCAGCGCGCCGTTTGTCACGATGCTGAAGGTCAGCGGATCGCCGTCTGCATCGGTGGCGACCAACGCGCCGTTTGCCGAGACATCCTCATCGGTAACCAGCGTGCCGTCCTGCGCCACCGGCGGGTGGTTGGCGCCCATGTCGGCCAGGAAGATATCCGTTGCGCCATTGGTATCGTTGGCCGCCAGGTTAGTGGCGGCCGATTGGAAGGTGACGAATCGGCTGTCTGCGCTGATCGCCCCCCAGAGACTGCCGTCGTTGCTGGGCGCGCCATCGTCCGCCATGCTGACCAGGCGCGTGGCGCCGGCCAGCAGGTCGCGGACAAAGATATCCGGCAGGCCATTGGTATCACCGGCTGTCAGGTTCGTCGCCCCGGAAGTGAAGACAACGAAGCGGCCGTCACCGCTGATCCGGCAGTCGAAGCTGTAGCTGTCCGGCTCGCCGCCGCTGGTGCTAACGCTGACGCGGGTGAGCGTGCCGGTGGCCAGGTTGCGGGCATAGATATCCCACTGCCCGTTCCCATCGCCGGGTAGCAGATTCGACGACAGCGAGTTGAAGGCCACCACCTTCCCGTCATCGCTGACGGCAGGCACGGTCTGAAACGAATTCGCCGGCTGGTCGTCCGCCGTTAGGCTGATGATGGAGAAGGCGCCGGCAGCATCGCGGCGATAAATATCCATCATCGAGCCGTTGCCGTCCAGCGGGCCAAGGTTCGCCGCGGCGGATGCCCAGAACACCTCGCCGGTATTCGTCACCTCGCCGTTCCGCGCTTCACCGTCGCCGAAGACGCCGTCCGTGCGCCGGCTGGTACAGATTATCTCCCCGGTATCGCGGTCATACCGGTACAACTGCGGGATGCCCGCGGCGCCGCCGTCCACCAGATTCGTGGCGGTCGATTCGAAAACGACATAACGCCCATTCGGTGAAATACTCGGATTGATGCAAGACGCATTCGGTTGGACGCTGCCGGGCGCCAGGCTGATCCGCGTGGTGACGCCGGCCTGGCGGTCGCGCAGGTAGATATCCGCAACGCCATTGGTGTCACCCGGCGCCAGGTTGGTGGCGAACGATTGGAAGACGACGTAACGGCCGTCGGCGCTGATCCCTCGACCATACAGTATGCCCGGCGAATCAGCGTCCCCTTGCGTGCCGTCAGACGCCACGCTCACGCGCTCCGTGGTGCCGGCCACCGTGTCGCGCACAAAGACATCCTTCCAGCCGTTCGTGTCGCCGGGCACCAGATTGGTGGCGTCCGAGAAAAACACCACATACCGGCCATCACCGGAGATCGACGGTCGCTCGCTGGCCTTGTTGCCGAGGATTTCGTTGGAATCCACGCTGACGATATTGGTCGGCATCTGTTCGGCTACGCTGATGGTGATCGTCGCCGCATTGGAATCGGTGGCGCCGTCATTCGCCGCGAAAGTGAAGCTGTCGCCGCCCAGGTAACCGGATGCCGGCGTGTAGATGAAGGCGCCGGTGGCCGCGGTGAGTGCCACCGTACCGTGCGCCGGGTCGGTCACGATACTGAAGGTCAGCGCATCACCATCGATGTCGGTGGCGGCCAGGTTGCCACCCGCCGGCCAGTGCTCCGCTGTAGTCAGCATGCCGTCCTGCGCCACCGGTGCATCGTTTGCCGAATTAATGGTCACCGAGATGGTGGCGACGTTGGAGTCCGCCTTACCGTCGTTGGCCATGAAGGTGAAGGCATCGGCGCCGTGGGCATTGGGATTCGGTGTGTAGCTGTAGGCGCCGATGACGGCATCGGTGATCGCCGCCGTGCCAAGGGAGCCGTTCGTCACTATCGAGAAGGTGAGCGGATCGCCGTCCGCGTCACTGGCGACCAGCGTCCCCGTTCCGGCGGTGTCTTCATCGACCGTCAGCGTGCCGTCCTCGGCCACAGGGCGGCTGTTGGGTTCCGTCTCATCGGCGCCGATATCCACGTACGCGTGGCGGATGCGCGGCTCGTTGTCGATGTCCCGCGCCTCGGGTACAACCGCGGCATCCGATCCGGCGTCTATACAAGGCGAATTGCCGGTCAGGTGATACTCACCCGTCACGGTAAGCGGATCACCGCCGATGTTGCCCGCACCCCAGGTGAGGGCGCCGGTACCGTCGGTAAAGACGCCGCTTTCCCCGCCGCCTACATCGGAGGCGGTCACAGTCACCTGGGAATTCTGCAGCAGGCCGAGATCGTCCGTGGGCCGGCCGTTGTCCCACAAGATACTATTGGTAATATCAACCCGGCCGCTCACTGCACAGAGCGATGCGCCGTGCCCGGAGGTTGCGGTGTTGTCGAGGAAGGAGTTATTCACCAGCACGGTGCGGCGGGACGCTGAAGCCGCGCCGTCGATCAGTACCCCGCCGCCGTCTCCCGCCGCGGTATTGCGCAGGAACACGTTATCGTGCAATTGCGGATCCGAATTCCGGCTATACAGGCCGCCGCCGCCTCCCACGGCGGTATTGTCGATAAAGCGGTTATGCGAAAAGGTGGGCGTGCTGTACCCTCCGTAGAGCGAAACGGCGCCGCCGTTTCCACCACGGCCATGGGTGAAGGTCAACCCGTCGATGGTGAAGTCCACGCCATATGCGCACTGGATCTCCAGCATCACGTGCGCGTTCTGCCCATCCATGATCGTCTCGTGCAGCCTCCAGTCGCGCTCCTCACGGGTGAGCTCGTTCCCGGCAAAACCACCGTAGAGGTCGGCATAACCGTAGAACGACACGTATTCGGGATAGATGCCCTCCGCCACCCACACCTCGCCGCCGATAAGCGCCACATTCAACCCCATCTGGATCGTGCGCTTGGCGGTGGCCCAGGTGAAGCCGTCGTTGCCGTCATTGCCCGCCGTCGAGACGTGGATAACCGTGGGGTAGATTGCCAGCGTGACGGTGGCAATGTTGGAATCCTCGCGGCCGTCATTTGCCTTGAAGGTGAAGCTGTCTGCACCATATGAGTAGCTGTCCGCCGTGTAGGTGAAGGCGCCGGTGGCGGGATCGACGGTCACCGTGCCCTTTGCCGGCTCGCCGACTATGCTGAAGGTCAGTGTATCGTTGTCCGCGTCGGTGGCGGTCAGCGTACCGTGATACGGTTCGTTGCCGGCGATCTGCGGCATCGCCTTGTCCTGCGCCACCGGAGCGTGGTTCACGTCATTGATCGTCACCGTGATCGCCGCCAGGTTGGAATCATCCATCCCGTCATTGGCCCTGAAGGTGAAGGCGTCGGCGCCGGTCGCATTATGATTCGGCGTGTAGGTGTAGGCGCCGGTGGCGGCATTGGTGATTGTCGCCGTGCCCAGTGCGCCATTGGTGATGATGCAGTAGGTCAACGGGTCGCCGTCCGCGTCGGTGGCGAGTAACGTGCCGGCCGCCGGCTGGTTGCGGTCGGTGGCCAGCGTGCCATCCTGCGCCGCCGGCGGATGGTTCGTCGCGCCGTGCTGGTCGAAGGCAAAGATGTCACTGGTATTATTCGTATCGTTCAGCACCAGGTTGGAAGCGAGTGAATAGAATGCCACCACCACCCCGCCGTCGCTGATCGCCGGGTAATTCGACGTGTTGTTCGCCTGGGCGCCTGCCTGGCTGACATTCACGCGGCGGATGGCGCCGGTCTGCAGGTCTTTCACAAAAATATCGTACTGATTGTTCGTATCGCCGGGCGTCAGGTTGGAAGCGATCGAGGCGAAGGCGACATACCGCCCGTCGGAAGTGACGGACAGATAGAGGCAATGGTTATCGCCCTGGGCGCCGTCCGCCGCCGTGCTGATGCGCGTCGTCACACCCGATGTCAGGTTCCGAACAAAGATATCCGTCTTGCCATTGGTATCGCCGGGGACCAGTGTGCTGGCGGCGCTCTGGAAGGCCACCAGACTGCCGTCATTCGCCATCTTGGGCAGGTTGGAATTAGCGTTGCCTTGCGTACCATCAGTTGCAACGCTGATGCGCAGCGTGATGCCGGCAAGCCGGTCGCGAACAAAGATATCCTGGCAACTATTGGTATCGCCGGACACCAGATTCGTCGCTTCCGACATAAAGCTGACAAAACGCCCATCGGCGGAGACATCCGGCGCGGTGCATTGCCCGTTGGCGACCACGCCGCCGGGGCCCAGGCTGACGCATTCCGTTACGCCGGTCGCCAGGTCACGCAGGAAGATCTGTTGGCTGATGAGCGTAACGCCAAAATTCGAAGAGGCGGAACGGAAGACGACATAGCGGCCCGTTGCGCTGATGGCCGGCATATCGCTACCCCGGTCCCCCTTCACGCCGGAGGACGAGACACTGACCAGCGTGGTGGTGCCGGCCGTGCGGTCGCGCAGGTAGATATCGGCATAAGCCGCATCCGTGTCGGACGGCGAGAAGTTCGTGGCATTTGTCGTGAAGACCACGTAACGGCCGTCAGCGGAGATATCAGGAGTCTGCGAACTATTATTTCCAAAGGCGCCGCTGTTCGAGACGCTGGCGCACTCCGTGGTGCCCGCCGCCCGGTCGCGGACGAAGACATCGAGCATGGTATTGGTATCGCCGGGCGCCAGGTTGGTGGCGGCGGAAAAGAAGGTCACAAAGCGGCCGTCGCTGCTGATCGCCGGCATGTTGCTGCTCAAATTCGCCTGCACCTCGTTGCTGTCCGCGCTGACGATGTCGAGGGTGGGGCGATAGGTATTGACGGTGATCGTCACAGTGGCGATGTTTGAATCCGCCTGCCCGTCGTTCGCCTTGAAGGTGAAGCTGTCGCTGCCGGAGTAGGCGTCAGCCGGTGTGTAGGTGAAGGCGCCGGTGGCGGCATTCGTGATGACCCCCGAGCCATGGAGCGGTGTTTGGACGATGCTGAAGGTCAACGGATCGCCTTCATTGTCAGTCGCCGACAGCGTGCCGTTGGCCGGTTGGTAGCGCACGGTGGTCAGTGTGCCGTCATGCGCCATCGGCGGCGTATTGCCGGTGGCTTCGGCCATCGGCACCACGGCAATGAACTTGCCGACGTTTTCGCCGTAGGCGGCGGCGCCTAATACGGTGCGCAATCCGCTGTTAGTGTTCTCATAATAGATGTTCGAAGGGATCGGCATCCCGTTCTCATCGAAGTTGATGCTGGCGGGGTCATCGATCCACAATCCGAAGATGTCCGCGTTAGCATCCAACGCCGGGTCCGCGCTGGCGCGCGTGCCGGTCACCACCGCCCAGCGGGTGTAATCGGACTTTATGGCGATGGTTTCATTCGGGTTGTCGGGATTGGGACCCAATTCAGAACACAATATCACCAATGCCGGCGCGTACGTGGGGTGCGGAGTCACGCCTGAGAAATCGGTGTTCATCCAGGCAGCAATCTTCTTGATGAAGGTGGCGTAATCCGTTTCCACAATCACGCCATATTGGTAATCCGAGTCAAGTTCCAACGCGTTCAACGCGCCGGCCAGCATCGTTTCATTCAATTCCAGCGTCGGCGTGAAGGCCGGATTCAACGCACGTCCGGCATCGAGGACTTGTTGCAATTGCAACAGCAACCACGCATCATCCGGCAAGCTGTTGTCCGGATCGCTGGGTGGGAGACCCAGGTAGCGTAATGCCATCAGCCCGCTGACCGACGCGGTGCTCTTATGGTCATCCGGAACTAACGACAGATTGATATGCGTCACGCCGGGTTCGAAGAGCTGCAGCACATGCTCAGCACCAGCGGGTAGGCCCGCGCAGAGCATCACCACGGCTAAACAGGCGCAATACACCCCTGATGAAAAGAATTTACGCATGGCGGCATCTCCCATCCGGAGACCAATGCGGACAGCGCCGGCAAGCAAGCGGCGCGGGAAGGGGACCAGCGCGCGTCTAGACATATGAACCTCCACGGTAGGCGCTGAACAGTTGCTTGTCGGGGAATGAAGAGATCAGACAACACGAGCCGGAGAGTGGTGATACGAAGAGGTCGGTAGAAAAGGTATCAAATAATCTCGACCGCTCTTCAACACGATACTAATGATTGCAATCCCCCTGCGAAATTCAGCGCCGGAAAAAGGCCAGCCCGGGAAGACGACTGAGATACTACGGATTTCAATAAGATGGCCACTTCGACTATCTGTATTGTAGCCCATTACTGTGTAATGCTTTAAACAGCAGGTCGGAAGAAGGTTAAGTTATCATTAAGTCTATACATTCACTTAACTTTAATAGTGAATATACTATACTAAAATCTTTAGGCGAGTTACCGGGAGATGGACGAGCAGGAGTTTACTCGTCCGGCACGAAAGGTTCCTTTCAGCAAGTGCACACCATCTTCGGGAGTTACTATCATGCCGGGACTATCGATTCCGCTCACCGTCTCCGTCAATCGCGAAGGCCTGCGCCGTTACTCTTTCCAGAGCATCGGTTACGAGCATAACATGCCGGTCGCCGACCGCCGGCCGGCCTGTCCGGTGTCACGGGGTATCCCGCTGCCGGAAGGGGCGGTGCGGAATGTGGAAAGCCTGCTGCTGCGCAATGCCGTCGGGCAGCCTGTTCCCCGCCAACTGCGCGAGCTGTGCCGCTGGCCGGACGGCAGTGTGAAGTTCGTCTTCGTGCAGTGGCAGGCCGATGTGGCGCACGACGCCCCGGCGGAGTTCAGACTGGAGCTCTCCGGCGGAGAAGCGACGCCGCAGCCGGAAACGCCTGTGTCCGTTCACCAGACACGCAATGGTTACGAGGTGAGTAATGGTCCGCTGCGCGCGATCATCGGCCGGGATGAGGGTGATCACCCGACATTGGAACTGTTGCGTTACGGCCGGTCGGTCTTTTCCGGTGTGCTGGACTTATGGACGAACGACCTTGGCGGCTTTTTTAGCGGCGTGGTGGATTCAATGCGACTGGTGGAGGCTGGACCGGTCGTCGGCATCGTCGAATTGAAAGGGCAGCATATCGATGCAGACGACATCACCTTCCTCGACTTCACCCTCCAGCTCCGCTTCGACGCCGGCCGCGACGAAGTGGAGATGATCCACACCTTCATCAATATGGAAGACATGCCGAATGGCGTGCCGCTCGGTGAGATCGGCCTGCGCCTGCCCGCTCTGCAGGGACTGCGGTCGCACCTGGTCTGCCAGAACGCCTCCGGCCAGAAGAGCTACCAGCGACTGTGCGCCTTCCCGGAGAATCCGATCATCAACCTCGTCGCCACCGGCTCGCGCATCACTGACGTGGATATCCTGCGCGAGGACACCACCGGCTACCCCTCTTACCTGATGAACAACCGCGACGTGGTTTTTCCATGGATCGGCGTGCAGGCGGCCGAGTATTCGGCGCTGATCACTATCGTCGAGGGACGCGAGAACTGGCCCAAGCGGCTGGCGGTGATCGACGGCGAGCCGCACTACATCCTCTGGCCGGAAGGCAGCGACCTGCACAACCTGGGCCAGGGCATGGCGCGCCACCACCACCTGCTGCTCGCCTTCTTCCCCGCCGGCACGGACGGCGCCGAGTTCCAGCGGTATTTCCACCAGGCGGAATCGCCGGCCAACGTGGCGCTGCCCTTCGCGTGGTATCAGCAGTGCAAGGTCTTCGGTATGCAATACATCATGCCCTGGCTGCCGAAACGCTACCGCCGCACGGAGGTGGCCTTCCTCGCCACCATCGAGCGCGGCTGGCCGACCGGCATGCTCGGTTACGGCGACGACCCCAACTCCGGCTACGATTATTCCGCCTGGGGCCTGCCCAAAGATACCGTGTGGATCAACAACGAGCACGATTATATCTCGCAGGCGATGATTCAAACCTGGCGTACCGGACGGGCGGCGGCGTGGAAGACCGCGCGCCTCACCGCCGAGCACCAGATCGACGTGGACTTCGTGCGCAAGAGCGACGACCCCTGGAAGGTCGGCGGCATCCCCGCTCACTGCGCGCGACACACCTCCGCCTCCGTCTACCCCAGCCACACCTGGACGGAAGGCCTGGCCCAGTATTACTGTGCCAGCGGGGGCGAGCGGGCGCTGGAGGTGGTGCAAAGCCTGGGCCGTAACCTGTGCAAGTATGTCGAAGAGTTTCCCGACGTGCTCGACATCGAGTCGCGCATGCCCGGCTGGGCGCTCATCGCCCTCTGCGGCGTCATCGAGGTAACCGGCGACGAGCGCTGCCTGCGCGCCGCGCACGCCCTGCGCGACCGCATCCAGGCCGCCGTCGATAAGGTCGGCACCTACGATCCGCAGGGCATGAACTACGGCACCGGCACCGTGCTCACCGGTCTGGCGAACCTGCACCGCATCACCGGCGATGGACAGGCATTGCGGCTCATGCTCACCATCCTCGACTGGCACCTGCAGCACGGCCGCAATGAAATGGGCATCGCCTGGGCCGCCGACTTGCACCCGTATAAGCTCAATCTCACGCTGCCGGCCTATGCCTACGCCTACCATGCTACCGGGGATAAAAAATACCTGGAGGAAGGCCTGGATTTCCTCCGCTTCACCGGTATGCCCGAGCCGCTGGGCGACGTCCGCGGCGGGGCGAAACAGTATCGCACCTACCTGCCCTTCCTGCTGCTGGCGCATGAGGCCGGCGTGCTCGATGAGATGGAGAAGATGCCATAAGTATAGGGGTTGCCTCGTGCGGGGGCACCTCTCCCCCAGCCCTTCCCCTAAGAAGGGAAGGGAGCGTCAGATAAATATTTTGTAATCGCTTATCGATAACAGAAAAGCTTACTCCCCTCCCTTCTTAGGGGAGGGGCTGGGGGAGAGGTGCCCCCGCACCAGGCAACCGGTGCTCAAATAACCGTATTCGACTGATTATGCCTTCCGAATCACCGTCAACCGAAGATCCGGCTATCATTCCGCCACCCGCGGAAGTGCTCTCGCCTGCCGCGCGCCGCCACACCCAGGAGGCGATCATCAAGGTGGCGATGACGTCGACGATCGTCGCCACCACCCTGAATGCCGCCGCGCTCTTCCTGCTGCACCTGGGAGCGTCGGCGTTCCAGGTCGGACTGTTGACCACGCTCATGGCGCTGGGAGCGCTGGCACAACTGGGCGGCGTAGTGCTCATGCCGCGCCTGGGGAAGGTGCCGATCTACCGCCTGGGGCGATATCTCTCGCTGCCCTGGTTCGTCGGTCTCATTATCCTCGCCTGCTCCGGGTGGCATGGACAGGCGGCCGTTTGGCTAGCGCTCGGACTCTTCACCCTCCGCATCTCGCTGAATGCCATGGGGGAAACAGCCTGGTGGCCGCTGCTGCAGGACGCCACCACCGGCGACGCCATCGGCCAGTTCTTCGCCCGCATGCGCGCCCGGTTGCGCGCCACGGACATCGCCATGCCGCTACTGGTCGGCGTCATCCTCGGCGCTCACCCCTCTGGCTGGCGTTTTGCGGTCATCTTCGGGCTGGCCGCGCTGGCAGTGGTCGTCGGGGCGGAATTCATCCGTGGCGCCGCCGAATCTCCACTGCCCCCGCAGACCGAGACGCTGCTCGCGCGCCTGGTCAATCTGCTGCACATCCCCGGCGTCCGGCGGTTTTTACTCTTCCTGGCCGTGCGCACCCTCCTGATCGCCGCCGGCACCCCGTTCTGGATCGTCATGCTACAGGGGCGAGGCATCTCTGATAATTTTCTCGTCTGGCTGACGGCCATCGCCGCCTTCGGCAACATCCTCGGCCTGCAGCGCTGGGGGCGGGCGGTCGATCACTACGGCAGCCGCCCCATCATCACTGTCACGCTGCTCCCGGAATGCCTGCTGGGCGTTGCCTGGTTCTTCCTCCCATCATCGATCTGGCCGCTGCGCATCTGGGCGGTCATGCTCTACCTGTTGTGGGGCGCCTGCGAAGGCGGATTCCTGCTGGGCTACACCCGCGCCATGCTGCACGCCATTCCGCGCGAGCGCCAGGGCGAAGGCTTCGCCGCCATCACCTACACCGCCGCCATCGCCGGCGCGCTGGGCGGCACCCTGGGCGGCGCCGGCTTCGGCTGGGCGCTGGCGCACCCACTCGGCCTGATGCCTCTCGCCTACCTGGCCGGGGTCCAGTTCCTGCTCTTCTTCGTCTGGCTCTGCAGCCGCCGCCTGACTTAACACTACGAGCTGGCCTGGTAAGGATCGGATCGGTAGGCTGGTAGATGAGCGGGAGTAATGGGAAAAATGGGAGGAATAGGAAAAATGAGGGAGCCATGAGAAGCCCGTTACTTTCTATTTCCCATTCCCCCCATTTTCCCCATTCATCCCATTCATTTTTCCCATTCGTCCCATTTTTCCCATTACTCCCGCTCATCTACCAGCCCACCGCCCCAATCCTCACCAGAATAAACTTCCGTGCCCCGGCCCCACCCAATCACCCCTTCGCCGCAAAATACCCGTGCAAAAACTCCGCCGCCTTCCGCAGCGCTTTCCCGCGGTGGCTGATGGCATTCTTCTCCTCCATGCGCATCTCCGCCTGTGTGCGGTCGAATCCGTCCGGCAGGAAGATTGGATCGTAGCCGAACCCGTTTGTCCCGCGCGGCTCACGGATAATGCGACCTTCCACCGTCTCCTCGATCTCCGCCAGCACCTCCCCCGGTCGCGCGATCACCACCGCGCAGTGAAAGCGGGCGGTGCGGCGCTCGTTCGGCACCTCCGTCAGCAGGCCCAGCAGTTTCGCGTTCCGCTCGGCGTCGCTGTCGGCAAACCGCTTGGAATGCACGCCCGGCGCGCCCTGCAGCGCATCTACCGCCAGCCCGGAATCATCGGCCAGCGTCAGCAGCCCGGTCAACGCCGCCGCCGCCACCGCCTTCTGCCGCGCGTTCTCCATGAAGGTCTCACCGGTCTCCGGCACGTCCAGCCCGGGATTGATGTCCGCCAGCGTCACCACCTGCACGGGCAGATCGTCCAGCAGCACCGCGATTTCCTCCGCTTTGTGCCGATTTTGTGTCGCCACTAAGAGCATGTCTGTCATAACGTCGTATTGTAATACCAAACCTGAACGAGGAATAGACCCGACATGTCCTATACGTCCTATAAGTCTTATAAGTCCTATCCCACCACTCCATGAGGAGGCTTGCCATGTTAACCTTACAGGAGCTGCACACACTGCTGCAGCGCATCTCCTACCCCGCCACCCCGCGCGAGCTGGCGGAGGAATTGCAAAAACTTCAGGCGCCGGAAGAAGCCGTCGAGCGCGTGCGCAGCTTACCGAAAAATCGGTACGGCTCGGTGGATTCCGTCATGGATGCGCTGCGCGGAATGGAATGAATCGAAAAGAAGTATATTGTGGCTGACAGGAGTTTAGACATAGGTAGCGAAATAGCACAATAATAACTGCCGTGACAACAAATCTACCACGCTTATTGGAAACGCCTTTGACGGAAGCCGTCGCCCGCGACCTGCGCGCCGGGGAGACGGTGCGGCTGTCTGGGACCATCCTGACCGGCCGCGACGCCGCGCATCGCCGCCTGGTGGAGACGCTGGACCGCGGCGAGCCGTTGCCCGTCTCGCTGACCGATCAAGTGATCTTCTATGTCGGCCCCACCCCGGCCCCGCCGGGCTGGGCCATCGGCGCCGCCGGCCCCACCACCGCGGGCCGCATGGACGCGTATGCCCCCCGCTTGATCGCGGAGTGCGGATTGCGTGGGATGATCGGCAAAGGCCGGCGCCGCGAGCCGGTCCGTCAGGCCTGCCGCGACTACGGCGCCGTCTATTTCGGTGCCATCGGCGGGCTGGGCGCGCTGCTCGGGCAATGCGTGGTCGAAGCAGAGGTGCTCGCCTACCCCGACCTCGGGCCGGAGGCGATCTACCGCTTCGTCGTCCGCGACTTCCCGCTGGTGGTGATCAACGACACCGTGGGCGGTGACTTCTACGCCGCGGGCCGCGCCCAGTTCGCTCGCTCGGTGGAAGGGTGCCACCGATAAGCCTTGTGATAGGCAACAGGTGAATGGTATAGTATAATAGTGTGAGGTCAATGCAAATTGTGGAATGGCCAGCTTTCCGACTGGCAATTCATTTTGCATTTTTCATTTTGCATTTCCGATCAGTGCCCGACGGGTCGCGCCGGGTGTAATCTGTGACATGACAACGAACAGGAGCCTCGCATGATCCGTCTCCGAATCAGCTTGCTTGCCGTCCTCACGGTGGCACTGGCCGTCGCGAATGCCGCCGGCCCTTGGACGGGCGGCAGAGGGCCGGGCAATCAGGGCATCTTCCCCGACGTCAGCTTCCCGTCGAATCCCGCCGTCGTGTGGAAATCCTTCCTCGGCGGCGAATACAAGAACCTGACCCCCTCCAACACCATCGTGGCCGGCGACGCTGTCATCGTCGCCTACGATAAACACCTGCTGGCCATCAAAGCCGACACCGGCGATCCGCTGTGGATCACCGACCTCTACGATCCGCCGCTGGGTGACATGCTGCTGCTGGACGGGAAGCTCATCATCTCCGGCCAGCATGGCAGCGTGCTCGCCTTCAACCCCGCAACCGGCGAGCAGATGTGGAAATGCCGGCTCACCGACGGCCTGCGCAATGGCCCGGTAGTGCTGGATAAAATGCTGCTGTTTTCTACGAAATCGAATACCATCGAAGCGCTCGATTTGAACGATACCGGAGCGATCAAGCAGTCCACCATCATCATTCGCGCCCCGAATAAAATCGAGGCGGCGCCCCTCGCCCTCGGGAAGAAGTCCTATCTGCTGGCCTATTCCGACGGCACCCTCATGCGCCTGGAGGACAACGGCATCAACCGCTGGTCCATCAAGCTGCCGAACACGGTGTTGGGCCTGACGCCGGCGACCAATGGCAATATCGTCATCGTCACCACCGCCAACGGCGTGTACTGCATTAACCCCTTCGTCCGCGAAACGGAAAAACCGATTCGCTGGTCCTTCCCCTGCACGGACCGCGCCGGCGAGGCGGCCGTCCTCGCGGGTAACCGCGTTTACGTAGCCACCCGCGGCGGCGAGCTGCACGCCCTCGACCTGGCCACCGGCAAGGATGTGTGGAACCATAAAGATACCAAAGGCCTCGAAACCACCGACGATTCCGGGGTGAGCCTGCCCGCCGCGCCGGTCTCGCAGCCGGTGCTCCTCGGCGACAACCTGCTCGTGCGGATGGAGCGCGGGTTGATCGCCCTCTATCAGAAGGATTCCGGCAGCCTCGTCTGGTTGTATAAAATGATGCCGCCGGTCGGCAGCGAAATTCCCAAGCGGCTTTATGCCGGCGGGATCGCCATCGACGGCGACAATATCTACTTCGCCGGCACCGACACCTATATCTATCGCCTGTCGAAAACGGCGCTGGATACCGACCCGCCCACCTTCTCCATGATGCTGCCGGCCAACTCGGACATGGGCTACGTCACCGCCGATAAGTTGCCGTATGTAGGCGCCGTGATCAGCGACGAAGGCTCCGGCCTTTACAGCGGCCTGGTCGAAATGAAATTGGATGACACGGACCTGACCAAGCGGGTGCAGCATGACGCGGCAACCGGATACTATTATGCGGCACTGAGCGGGGCGATGCTGGAGCAGGGGCTGCATCGTTTGACGATTACCGCCAGGGATTACCGCGGGAACGTCGGCACCTTGAACCAGAGCTTCATCGTCGCCAATAAAAACGCGGATTTCGTCGAGATAAAGATCAGCGGCGAATTCGTCCCCAAAATGCTGAACGTACGGCCCGGCACCGTCATCAGTTGGCGCAATCTCGCCGGCGGCGCCCGCACGGTGATCTCCGACTCGGCGGATGAGCAGACCCGCTTCTCCTCCGATGCCATCTACCCGGACGGCATCCCGGATAAGGAGCGCTGGGTGTGGATCGTGCCGGAAGATATCGAGCCCGACGCCAAAATCTTCTACCACTGCCGCCTGTTCGGCAAACCGGGTGACGGCGAAAACCTTGGCGACGGCCTGGTCGGCATGCTGCGGGTGGTCGAAGGGAACCCGATTGCCTACCCGACCACTCCTGCCTTCGGCGGGGGCGGCATGCGCCCATAACCGAGAGAATACTGCATCCCATGGTAACGACAACGGCCTCCCCGTTCGCGCGAGCGGGGAGGTTTTTTCTTCTCACCCACGCCTCCTGACGGTTATCAGTCAACTCGATTCAGATCAGTGGTGGAAGTCACATTCTCAGTCTGGAAGGGTGCGAGAGCCCCGCCCGTATTTCGGAAATCCTACCTGTTACCGGCGGGGCTCTCGCACCCTTCCAGACCGTGAATCTCGCTTCTAGGCTGATTTAAAAGCATAACTATCATCTCACCCAGAGCATCGATGCAATGCGATTTGCGCGATTCTCCCAACACGCGGCGTCTCCTCCGTCCCTGCACGCGGCCTAAATTCGGTTATTGTGTCAGGGAAGGAGCCCGCCGATGGGCGATGCCGCGCCTGACACATCCAATATCGCCTGGCACGCGCTGCCGCTGGACGAGCTGCTGCGCCACCTGGATACCCGGCGCGAAGGGTTGACGGCGGCGGAGGCGCGGGCACGGCTGGAGCAATGCGGGACGAACGAGCTGCAATCCGCGCCGCAAACCCATCCCCTCATCCTCTTCCTCGTGCAATTCCGCAGCCCACTGATCTTCATGCTGCTCGGTGCCTCCGTGGTGTCCGCGGTCACCGGGCATTATATCGATGCCAGTGTAATCCTGGCGGTGGTGATCCTCAATGCCGTCGTCGGCGTGGTCCAGGAATGGCGGGCCGAACGGGCGCTGGAGGCGCTGCGCCAATTGGGGGCGCCGCGCGCGCTGGTGCTGCGCGACGAACGGGCGACGATCATTCCCGCGGGCGAAGTGGTGCCCGGCGACGTGCTGGTGCTGGAGGGCGGCGAGCGGGTGGCCGCCGATGCGCGCGTACTGGAGAGCATCGAGCTGACGGTGGATGAATCCGCGCTGACCGGTGAGTCGACCACGGTGATGAAAACGACGGATGAACTGCTCACGCGTTTGCCGCTGGCGGAGCGCGCCAACATGGTGTGGATGTCGTCGCCGGTCATTGCCGGCAAAGGCTACGCCGTGGTGGTCGCCACCGGCATGCGCACGGTCATGGGTGAAATCGCCGCCGAAGTGCGTGCCGTCGAGCGCGCGGAAACGCCGCTGCAGCGCCGGCTCGCCTCACTGGCCACACTGCTCGGTTTCGGCGCCCTCGGGCTGTCCGCGGTCATTTTTGTGCTCGGTCTGCTGCGCGGGTACCCGGTGCTGGAGATGCTGCTCTTCGCGGTGGCCGCCGCCGTCTCCGCCATCCCGGAGGGTCTGCCCGCCGTCATCAGCGTGGTGCTGGCCCTCGGCGTGCAGCGCATGGCCCGCCACCATGCCATCCTCCGCCGCCTGCCCGCGGTCGAAACGTTGGGCTCCACCACCATCATCTGCTCGGATAAAACCGGCACCATCACGCGCAATGAGATGACCGTCACCCGCCTGTATGCCGGCGGCATGCTCTATGAGGTCACCGGCGAAGGATTTGTGCCGGAAGGCGAGATCCGGGAGCACGATGGAGCGCTGACAGCGGAAGAGATCCGCCACAACGCCGCGCTGCGCGCCCTGCTCGTCGCCGGCTGTGCGGCGAATGACGCCTTGCTGGAGTATGAACGGGATCGCTGGCGCAGTCAGGGGGACCCGACCGAGGCCGCGCTGCTGGTGGCGGCCTGCAAGGCGGGCATCGAACCGGAGGCGGAACGCGCGCGGCTCGAGCGCCTGGATGAAATTCCTTTCTCCAGCCGAACGAAATATATGGCCACCCTCAACCGACCCGCAGAGGACAACGAGGCGACGCTGTTCGTGAAAGGCGCGCCCGAGCAGATCCTCGCCTTTTCCACAGGCATGCTGCGGGACGGCCGTGAAGTGCCGCTCACCGAGGAGGAGCGACAGCGCCTGCTGGAGATCAACACCGAGCTGGCCGGCCAGGCGCTGCGCGTGCTGGCCGCCGCCTACCGGGTGCTGCCGCGCGAGCAGGAGAAGGCGGACCGTGAGCTGGCCGAACACGATCTCGTCTTCCTCGGCTTGTGGGGCATGATCGACCCGCCGCGCCCGGAAGCGATCCGCGCCATCGCCGCCGCCGGCGGCGCCGGCATCCGCGTCATCATGATCACCGGCGACAATGCCGTCACCGCCGCCGCCATCGCCCGCCAGGCGGGCATCGCCGCCCACGGCGAGGAGACGGTGAGCGGCCTCGAATTGGAGGAGATGACGGACGAAGAGCTGCGGCGCCGGGTGGGGCACATCGGCGTCTTCGCGCGCGTGGCGCCGGCGCATAAGCTGCGCATCGTCAACGCCCTGCGCGCCAACGGCGAGATCGCAGCCATGACCGGCGACGGCGTCAACGACGCCCCTGCCCTCAAAAGCGCCGACATCGGCGTCGCCATGGGCATCACCGGCACCGAAGTGGCGAAAGAGGCGGCGGACATGGTGCTGGCGGACGACAACTTCGCCACCATCGTCTGCGCGGTCGAGGAAGGCCGCGTCATCTTCCACAACCTGCGCAAGGTCGTCTTTTACCTGGTGACCACCAATCTGGGCGAGATCATCACCCTCACCACTGCCTTGATCGTCGGCCTGCCGCTGCCGGTCACCGCGGTAATGATCCTCTGGGTAAACCTGGTCACCGACGGCCTCTGCACCACCCCGCTCGGCGTCGAACCCGGCCACCGCGATGTGCTGCAACAACCGCCCCGCCCGCGCAATGCCGGCGTCATCGACCTGAAACTGCTCCGCCAGATGGTGGTCTTCGCCGTGCTGATGGCCGCCGGCACGCTGTTGCTGTTCTGGTATGAACTGCGCGCCGGCGGCGCCTTCGCCCACGCGCAGACGGTCGGCTTCACCACCCTGGTCGCCTTCCAGTGGTTTCACGCTGCCAACGCCCGCTCCCGGCAAAACTCCCTCTTCAGCATCGGCCTCCTCTCCAACCCCTGGCTCCTCGCCGGCATCGCCGCCGCCGTGCTGCTGCAACTGCTCGTCATTTACCAGCCAACCGCACAGGTTCTCTTCAGGACTGCTCCCCTCACCCTGGTCGATTGGGGCTGGGTCATCCTCGTCTCCTCCAGCATCTTCATCCTCGACGAGATCCGGAAACTGGTGCTGTATTTTCGTGATCGAATGCGCCGGCATACGCTGGCGGATTGAGAATTACCGGACGCCGAAGACGTAGAAATCATGCCGTTCCATATCGAGCCCGGGATTCCAACTCAGATAGCGGCCGTCGCTTGAAAAGGCCAGATGATCTCGGTAATCATCCCATGATAAACTGCCGGACAATCCATCGATGTAGGTGGGAATCTCATAATGATCGACCGGCTTGCCGTTTTGATACAGCACCAGTTTCCGCCGGTAGTTCGGGATCAAGGCAACCCGTCTCCCTGGTGATTTTTCCCATTCGAGCGGAAAACCGCCTGGGGGTAAGACGGAAAATGAATGGGCAACATACCAGCCATCTCCCCAGACGGCGAGTGTATCCGTGCCTTCCGCATGCACTGTATTCTCCAGGCGAATGGTCCTGACCCGCGCATCCCCTTCCCGCCAGAGCAGGCAGTAAAGCTGACGGCCATCCTCGGTCCAGACCGAACCATCTTCACCGTAGGCCCAGGCATGATGGGTTTTACTGGTAACCGTCGGTTTCGTTGAATGGGTTTCGGCGTTGTAGGTGGCGAGTAATTTTTGGTTATCAAAAATAGCAGCGCCATTGCCGGAAATGTATATTGACCGTTTCCCGCTGATAAATACCGCATCGTCTCTGCCTACAATCGACAGGTTATGGTATTGACCGGAGAGTGGATAAGTCCACTGCATGCGGTGTGCTGGCAAATCGTATAAGCCCATGATGAACGTATGTGATACTGTATCGTAACGCTGCAGCAGGCAGAAGCGGGTAGCATTCGTGATTGCCGTGAATGGTCCGAGCTGCCAACCTTCCGGTATCGGAACCCGTTTACCCGCAAGCGTATTGAAGCCGCCGCCATCGGAAGAAGCAATATCGCCTGCATCAGTGAGAATGGCGGTATTAACAAAAAGTCGATCAGGAGGAACCTTCAAATTCGGGAACGGCTGTGGTGCCGAGTATTGCCTGGCAAGAGAGATTCTGGATTCCGAGATGATCGCCTCCGCATATTTTCCATGCGGACTCAAGGTCAGTTTTACCTCACCGGGAAATTGATACCAGGAACTGCTGATGCGGCCACGTTCATCAAGCCAGCAGAAGCGATCACTGTTAGAGCGGAAATTCGGACCGTTGCGGCCTGCCTGTTTATCTGGATTCGTCCACTGCCTGCACTCGATCCGCGGGAAACCGCTATAGTATGGATACCCGAGCATATGCCAGGAATCTAATACCCGGTGCGTGACGACGCGTAAATGAGGATGGCGGATATACCCCGAACCCCACCATCCGAGAATGATCAGGGCCAGTATCGCCAGGGAGATCAGCGGGGAGAGATCCCGTCCGTGGCAGAAAGAAACAAGCCTTCGAAGCATATCTGATAATATAACATTACCGCTACCTTTTTTAAAGGTCTTTCACGCGTTCAATCGCCAGGACAACTATTCGCCAAACTTTCCGGGCTGTGGTAAGATCGGTATATCAATGCTCCTTTCCGAGAGGTAGACCATGATCCCGATCAGTTATCTCAATGCCGTGCGCGGCATCTGCGACCACCTGCAAAATACGCAGCTCGACAACATCGACAAGGCCGCCGACCTGATCATCGAGGCGCTCACCCATGACGGCGCCCTCTTCGCCGCGGAGATCGGCCACAGCAACCAGCACGACTTCCTCAACCGTGCCGGCGGCATGGCCGCGATCCACGGGTTCTCCTTCAACTGCAACATCACCGACGAAGTGGCGGACTGCCTGAAAAAGCGCCCCCGCGAGGAAGCCTTCGATCGCGGCCTCGAGACGATCCGTTTCGCCGTCAAGGCCAGCAATCTGCGCGCCGGCGACGTCATGATGGTCGGCTCCGTCTCCGGTAAAAGCACCTACCCGGTGCAGCTCACCCTCGCCTGCCATGAAATCGGCGTCAAGGTCATCGGCTTCACCTCACTGGAATACACCGCCCACGTCACCTCGCTGCACCCCTCCGGCAAAAAGCTGGTGGACGTCGCCGACGTGGTGATCGACAACGGCGCCCCTTACGGCGACGCCGCCGTGAAGGTGCCCGGTGTCGATGTCGATGTCCTCCCCGTCTCCGGCGTCTCGATGATCGTCGGCGGCTGGTGCATCTTCGGCCGCGTCATGGAAAAAATGGCCGCCGCCGGCAACCCGCCCAGCGTCTTCATGAGCCTCAACCGCGAAGAAGGCCCCGCCTACTACGACGCCAGCAAAAAGCGCTACCAGGAACGCGGGTACTGATTTCATCTTGCCATAAGGAGATTCTCAGTCTGGAAGGATGCGAGAACCCCGAGCCTAGCTCAGCGGTGGAAGCGTGACTCTCGGTCTGGAAGGGTGCGAGAGCCCCGCCCGAGCCAAGCCTAGCGGTGGAAGCGAGACTCTCAGTCTGGAAGGGTGCGAGAGCCCCGCCCGAGCCAAGCCTAGCGGTGGAAGCGAGACTCTCAGTCTGGAAGGATGCCAGAGCCCCGCCCGAGCCTAGCGGTGGAAGCGAGACTCTCAGTCTGGAAAGGTGCGAAAGCCCCGCCGGATTCAGATAAGCTTTCCCGACTCGGGCGGGGCTCTCGCCTCCTTCCAGACTATGAATGTGCCTTTCACACTGTTGCAGTTATGTAATCAATTCCTATTCATGGGAAGGAAAGCTTTATGTCTACCGACGCCTATTTCGAGCAGGCCATCGCCGCCCTGCGTACAGTGATGGAGACCCAGCGCGAGTCGATGGCGCAGGCCGCGACCATGCTGGCTGACGCCATCGCCGATGGCCGCAGCATCTTCTCCTTCGGCGCCAGCCACTCGTTCATCCTCACCGAGGAGCTGGTCTACCGTACCGGCGGGCTCATGCTCATCAATCCCATCTACCCGCACGGCATGAATCTTTTCGTGCGCCCGATGACCCTCACCTCCAAGCTCGAGCGCGTCCTCGGCCTGGGCGCCACGCTGCTGGAAGGCTCCCCGGCGAAGGCGGGCGACGTGCTGCTCATCGCCTCCACCTCCGGCCGCAACGCCGTGGTCATCGACATGGCGCTGGCCGCGAAGGAAAAAGGCCTGCACGTCATCGGCATCACCGCGCTGGCCTACACTCGCGACGTCGGCAGCCGCCATCCTTCCGGCAAAAAGCTGGTCGATCTCTGCGACCTCATCATCGATAACGGCGCCCCCTATGGCGACGCCGCCGTGGAGGTCCCCGGCTTCCCGCAGAAGACCGGCCCCCTCTCCACCGTCACCGGCTGCGCCGTCGTCAACGCCCTCGTCGCCGCCACCGTCGAGCTCCTCGTCCAACGCGGCCTCACCCCGCCCGTCTTCATCAGCGCCAACGTCGACGGCGGCGACGAATTCAACGCCCGCCAACTGGCGGAAAATAAGCACCGGATTCACTATATGGAGTAATCCCATTCGCGTCCCTGCAGAGGGACGCCCGGCCGCATATCGGCCCTGCAGCCCCGATTTCAATCGGCGCGAGGGGTAATCAGGAGCACAACCATGCGAACCCTCACCACCTGCCTGATCCTCCTGCTGGCCGCCGCCGCCTGGTCCCAGCTCACGCTGGTTGACCGCGGTCAGGCGCGCGCCGTGGTGGTCACCGCGGAAAAACCCACGCCGACCGCTGCCTATGCCGCCCAGGAGCTGGTAGAGCATGTCCGGCGCGCAACCGGCGTCGGGTTGACGATCGTCACCGAGGCGAACATCCCGGCACAACCTACCGGCCGCGTCTACATCGGCGATACCACCGCCGCCCGCGCCGCCGGCATTGACGGAGCCGCGCTGCCCCCCGAGGTGGCCGTCCTCCGCACCGCCCGTAACGTCCTCTACATCGTCGGTCATGACGGTCCCGGCGACCCGTTGAGCACGGCAAACCAGTGGGCCGGCACGCTCTGGGGCGTGTATGAGCTGCTGGAGACGAAGGTAGGCGTGCGCTGGCTGTGGCCGGGGGAGTTGGGCACTGTCGTGCCGAAAACGAAAAAGCTGGCCATCGGCAAGCTCGATCTGCGCGTCACCCCCCGCTTCGTGCGCCGCAGCCTGCGCCCCTTCGCGCGCGAGAACGACCCTAAGCTCGGTTTCACCGCGGAAGGTCTGCAGGAATATAAACAGGCGGAAGCCGTCTTCCTCCGCCGCCACCGCATGGGCAAGTCGGACAACGCGCCCAGCACCGGCCATTCCTTCGTCAGCTGGTGGAAGGAATACGGCGCCGCGCACCCGGAGTGGTTCGGCATGCGCGCCGACGGTCAGCGCGGCCCGGTCGGCTCGCCGGATCGCGTGCCCATGTGCGTCTCCAACCCGGACTTCCGGCATGAGATCGTTCGCCGCTTTGCCGAAGCGCGGAAGAAAAACCCGCAGGCGCCGCCCATCCTGCAGATCGGCGAAAATGACGTGCACGCCATGTGCGAATGCCCGAACTGCCGCGCCTGGGACGACCCGACGCCCACCGCCGATGAGCTAGCCGTCATGCCCCGTTATGCCCGCAGCCTCTACCGCCCCTACAGCGGCGGCGCCCGCTACGCTCGCTTCTGGCAGGCTGTTTACGAGGAAGCGCGCCAGGTCGACCCCAACGTCATCGTCACCGCTTTCATCTACAGCGGCTACGCGGCGGCGCCGAAAGCGGACATCAAGCTGGACCCGCACATCGTCCTCGCCTTCTGCCCCTACGCGCCGCACACCCCGCTGCCCGGCCCCGACGAGCCGATGACGCCCACGGTGTATAAACCGATGGCCGGCGACCAGCGCAGCTGGTGGTACCCGCGCACGCCGGACGAGCAGCAATGGGTGAAGGCGCAGTGGGAACGCTGGCAGGCCACCGGGGCCACCCTCTACTTCCGCCCCAATTTCCTGCTCAACGGTTACGCCATGCCCCACGTATATACGCACCAGTTGGCGGATGAATTCCAGTATTACGCCGCGCACGGCATGCTGGGCACCGACTTCGATTCGCTGCTCGGGCAGTGGTCCGCGCAAGGGCCGATGCTTTACCTGCTGCTGCGCCTGCATACCCGCCCGGACGTGAAAGCGGAAAATCTCTTATCGGAATATTACGCCGCCTTCGGCCCCGCCGCCCCCCACGTGCGCGCCTACTTCGACTGCTGGGAGCGCTGGACCACCAATACCTTGCCGCGCACGGAGTCGCTGCTGGTGCGCTACGGCGTGGCGCAGGCAAACACCTACCCGCGGCTGGCCCACGAATTCTTCCCGCCGGCGTCATTCGCAGAGGCGGAAAGCTGCCTGCAAAAGGCGGAAGCCGCCGTCGCCAAAACGGACGGACCGTACCGCGACCGCGTCGCCTTCCTGCGCGCCGGCTTCATCCACGCCAACCTCTGCGCCCGCGCTGCCGCCCTCTTCGCCGACCCGCAAAGCACGCCGGAAGCCCGCCGTGCCGCCATCACCGAGCTGGCCGCCTTCCGCCGCACGGTCGAAGGGCAGAACATCGCCAACTATCAGCCGCTGTGCTACGAAGAAAAACGCAGCTGGTCAGGCATGCCCGGCTTCCTGGATACCCCGTAACGGTTGAACGTGAATACTTGACAAAGATTGTCCATCTGATACAATGTGCATGTCGAGCGGGAGTAGCTCAGCTGGTAGAGCGTCAGCTTCCCAAGCTGAATGTCGCGGGTTCGAATCCCGTCTCCCGCTCCACATTCTCCCCTCGTGATGAGGCGACGTGGCCGAGTGGTTAGGCAGAGGTCTGCAAAACCTCGTACAGCGGTTCGATTCCGCTCGTCGCCTCCATTTTATTTGGTACCCCCACCCTCTCCCGTAAAAGCCGGCTTCAGCCGGCGTCTAAAAATAGCCCGGCCTTTTGAAGGCCGGGGCGGACCGCCGGCGTATAATAAAGCTCAAGGGAGACTGGCAATGCGCATACTATTCATCGGCGGGACCGGCCTCATCAGCCTGGCATGCACCGAGCTGGCGGTATCACGGGGGATCGAGGTGTTTCACCTGAACCGGGGGAAGACGGCGGTGGAAGTGCCGGCCGGCGTCACCACCCTGCACGGCGATATCCGCCAGCCGGCGGCGGTGGCCGAGCTGCTGAAGCCCTATCACTTTGACGCCGTGGTGGAATGGGTGGCCTACCGGCCCGAGCACATTGAGAACGACCTGGCCCTCTTTGCCGGCAAAACCGATCAATACCTCTTCATCAGCACGACAGCCACCTATCAAAAGCCCCCGGCTTATTACCTGTTGTCCGAATCCGCGCCGCAATACAACCCCTACTGGGAATACGCTCAGTTGAAAATCGCCTGCGAAGATCGCCTGCGCGCCGCCTATCGCGAGCAGGGAATGCCGATGACCATCGTCCGCCCGTCGCACACCTATGGCGATAGCAAAATCCCCTATGTCGTCGGCTCCGGCTATATCGTCGTGGACCGCATGCGGCGCGGCAAAAAGACCATCGTCCCCGGCGACGGGCAGACCTTCTGGACTATGACCCATGCCTCCGATTTTGCCAAGGGCCTGGTCGGCCTGCTGGGCAACGTGCAGGCCATCGGCGACAGCTACCATATCACCTCGGATGAAGCCCTGACCTGGGACCAGATCGCCGGGATCATCGGCCGGGCGGCCGGCGCGGAGCCGCAACTGATCCACATCCCCTCCGACTTCATCAACCACCTGGATGCAACCCTCGGCGCCAACCTGCTGGGCGACAAAGCGTATAATGCCATCTTCGACACCGGTAAAATTAAGCGCGCGGTCCCCGGCTTCCTCGCCACCACACCCTTCACGGAAGGCATCGCCCGCGCCATCGCCTGGCACGACGCCGACCCCCGCCGCCAAACCATCAATCCGGAACTCGACGCCACCCTCGACCGCATCATCGAAGCCTACCAGCGCGCCTGGTGAGACACAACAAAGGTTGGAAGGCTGGAAACTCATCCCGCCTTCCAACCTTCCAATCTTCCAACCTTCCAACCTTCCAACGCCTATGCCGCTTCTCGCTTCGCCGCCACCTCCCGGTCCAACCAGGCGATGAATTCCAGCGGATCGGCGCCCGCCCAGTCGATGCCGTGCGGCCTATAATTCGGAATGCGCTTCGTCTCCAGCGCCACTCCGCCGGCGGCGATCTTCCCGTTGTAACCTTTGTCCCGCAGTGCCTCCGCCGTCGCGAACAGCTCGTCATACTGGGTGGGCAGGCTCACCGACAGCGCCACGCAGGCCGGGTTGCGCGCCATCACCTCGTCCAGCAACACCCCGCGCTCGGTGCTGCCAGGCGCGAACATGATCGGATACCCCGCCTCCCGCAGCAGATCGGCCAGCAGCCGCGCCCCCAATTCGTGCTCATTGCCCTCCACGCAAGCCACCAGCACCGGCGGCTTCGCGGCATTGATCGTGCGCAAGCGGTCGCGTAACACCGGCAGCATCACGTAAAGCTGATCCCACGCCGTGCTTACGTCCGCAAACGGCCGCTGCTTGTGATACCACTCGTCCGTCGTCTGGTCCAGCGCCGGCGTCAGCAACTCCAGATAGATAAACGCCAGCGGCCAGGATCTTTGCGCCAGCTCCTTCGCCAGCTTCGACGCCTGCGCGCTGTCCTTGCTCAACAACGCGTCCTTCACCCGATTGCGCAGATCATTATACTCATCGGTCCCGAGCGCAACGCCGTAGCGCCGCTCGAACGTCTCTTCCGCCATCGCGATGCCCTCCCATCGAAAAAGTCATCCCCGTTATACCCCTGCTCCGCGTCAGACGGAATCACATGGATTGCACAACTCAGAAATAATGAGATCCTATGATTGCAATATTGTGCGAATTCATTCCTGCCCCTTGCTCCCGCCCCGGTGTTTCGCTAACATACCAACATCCTGACCAACCAGGGAGCGATCATGAGTTACGACATCGGCATCAAAGCGCTGAACCTGCAGTGGACCGAGCGGGTCGCCCGCACGGAGTATAACGACCATGCGGAGTTTGTCCGCTGCCTCGCGGCAAAATATCCGGGCAAGTCCTTCGAAGAGGTGCTCCACCTGGATTACCTGTGGGTGACGCACGACGGGCCGAACGATTGGAGCAAGGGCCGCGTCACTGACATGGGCCACGCCGTCTACGTGGAGGACGGCTCAGATTACCGCCAGCCCAAACCCTCGCCCTTCACCACCGCCGACGAAGTGCTGAACTTCAACTGCGTGCGGGAATACGGCCTGCCGGATTTCAAGGAATTGGTCGATTTCTACGAAAACTATTACCGCACCACGCAGGCGCAGTACGATGCCGTGATCAGCGGCGGTTATTACAAAACCATCGTCTCCGCCGCCATCCAGGCCTTCGGTTGGGAGATGCTGCTGGAGGGCGCGGGCGAAGACCCCGACCGCTTCGGCGAGGACGTCCTCGGCTCCATCTTCGAGTATTCGCTGCACCATTTCAAGGCGTGGGCGGAAACCTCCATCGAGGTCTTCATGTGCCATGACGACATGGTGTGGACGCAGGGCCCGTTCCTGCACCCGGAGTTCTACCGCAAATACATCTTCCCGCGCTTCAAGGCGCTGTGGAAGCCGCTCAAGGACGCCGGCAAGCGCATCATCTTCACCTCCGACGGCACCTACGACATGTTCCTCGACGACCTGGTCGACGCCGGCGCCGACGGCTTCTGCTTCGAGCCGACGAATGATCTGGAGATGATGGTGAGGAAATACGGGCAGACCCACGTGCTGATGGGCGGCGCCGACTGCCGCACGCTCTCCTTCGGCAACAAGGAGGACATCGAGCGCGAGCTGCGCTGGGTTTTCGACATGGCGCGCGGCTGTCCCGGCTTCGTCTTCGCCACCGGCAACCACTTCCCCGCCAACATCCCGCTCGAGCACGCGCTCTTCTACCTCGAACTGATCGAAGAGCTGGGCCTCCGCGACCGGGTGCCGGCGTAACTGAAGTATTGAGACTGCAGATTTCGAAGATTACGCAGCCAAACAAGAAAACTTCGCAAGCTCGTGAGACGACTGTTGGTCGATCTCTTCGGGGAGGGAGGCACCCCTATACACAGAGAACTGCCTCCTTTGATGCGAAGCAATAAAACGTAATCTGCGAAATCTGCGGTTTCAAAAATACCCTGGAATGCATAGTCCGGCAAAATTGGGGTATAATAGCTCGGTAATTATCCGACCGCAACCCCCGGATGCAGTTGAGCGGATCCGAATGGTAAGGACACACCTATGCGTATCATGCGTGCACTGTTATTATTGATGCTCATCGCCGCGCTGGCGGTGCTCGCCGGCTGTGGTGGCGGCGGCGGGCTCACCCCCCCCGACCCAACCAACGGCACGGTGGCGGTGGTTTCAGCGGATCAGCAAGTCGTTTATACTCCGCCGGCCGGCCGGGCGGTCTACTCCGTCTATGCATATTTCAGGAATACCATCTCCAGCCAGACGATCAGCGCCAATTTCGCTCAGGACAATCCCACCGGGCGATGGAAGCTTGATATTTCACCGGCCAGCACCCAGTTCAACGGTGAGGCCAGCGGGGATTACAACATGACCACCTGGGTGATCTTCATGGATGCGGATCAAACGCCATACCAGATCGGCAGCGCCATCCTCGTCCCGGATCTCGACATCCTCGGCGGCAGCGGCCCTCCGCCCCCGCCGTTCTGATCATCCGTCGCATTGCCCGGACGGCAATGCATGATTCACCCGGAATCCTGGTACAATAATGGCGGCCACCCACTACCGGGTGGCCGCCCGCATATGATAAGGTTGGATGACTGGATGAATGATATATTGTTCGGTGGTTGAGTAGGCAGGTGAGCCTTCCGAATCTTTCCGTAGTTCTCACGCCGTATCGAAACCACTGCGAGTATAGGCAAGCCTTGCATGAAAGGGCACGATTCTCCCAATCTTCCATTTTTCCAATTCGGAGAACGGATTGACGACCGGTGTGCAAAAAACCATTCCCCGCGATGCCTGGTGGGCCACTGCGGCGGCCGTGCTGTTGATCGCCGGCGGCCTGCTGTGGTTCCTCCACGCGCGCCCGCACACCGTCCGCCCGGCCAGCCCGGTGCCGGTGGTGCCCTCCGATATCCAGGTCCGCCTGGGCAAGGTGCGGCTGCAGGGAATCTCCGGCGGCAAGCTGGTCTGGGAAGTGGAAGCGGAGAGTTTCGATTATTCCAAAACGCGCCCGACGCTGACCGTCAGCGGGTTGAAGAAAGTCACCGTGCTCAACGGCGGCAAGACCGAGTTGACGCTGACCGCCGCCACCCTGGAGCAAAACACCATGACCGGGCGGATTATCATATCCGGCAATGTGAACGTGGCCGGCCCCTCGCTGGGGATGAAAACCGAAAGCGCCGTCTGGGATCCGCGCCGCGATCTGCTGCAGTTCCCCAGCCGGCTCACCGTGCGCTTCGGCGATTTTACCCTCACCTGCCTGGGAACCACCGATTTTGATGTCGTTAACAGCCAGTTGACCGGTTCCGGCGGCGTACTCCTCGCCACGCAGGGCAGCACGCTCAGCGCGTCGACGATCCGCGTAAACGTCGCCGACCAGAGCTTCGAGATGGACGGCCCCATGACCGCCGCGCTCAGCATCGCCGACATGAAAACCTGGATGGCGGGACGCCAGTTGCCGAAAATTGCGCCGATTCCCGCCGGCATCAAGGAACGGTATAGCGAATATTGTGCTAAAAAGGAGCGCACCTACCGGCCCACCCCCGGACGCGTGCGCCCGAAAGGAGTCCGACCATGAAATGGTGGAGCCTGCGCCTGCCCCTCGTCCTTGGCGCGTTGCTTGCCCTTGTGCTGTCCGTGGACGGCCTGCTCACCGCGCAGCAGCCCGCGGCCAAACCGGCGCCCCCCGCCGCGCCTGCCTCGGGCACGAAAACCGCCCGCGTCACCGCCGAGAAGGTGCGCAGCGTGAGAAAGGATGCCGACGGCAAGGTGCGCGAAACGACGGTGGAAAAGGCCACTGTATATCAGGAAGATGCCACCTTCGCCTCGGACGTGATGGTGATCGAGTCGGAAGGCAAGGTCCATACCTTCACCTGCACCGGCAATCCGGTCTTCACCGACACCGAGACGCGTATCACCGGCGATAAGGTCGTCGGCCACACCTCGCCGCGCTGGGCGGAATTCAACGGCAACGTGAAGCTGGTCGCCACCCCGAAGAAGAAGGATTCCACCGGCGAGCTGAAAGGCAAACTGTCCGGCGAGCCGACCACCATCACCTGCGACAGCCTCAGCTACGACTACGGCAACAAGCTGGCGCAGGGTCGCGGCAACGTGGTGGTGGTGCAGAAAAACCGCACGCTGTGGGCCGACGAAGGCACCTACGATCAGAAGGCGGAACTTGTCACCCTCAAAGGCCACGTGAAGATGAAGAACACCGGCGACGAAGAGCTGAAAGAGATGAAGAACGCCGAGATCGTCACCGTCTCGCTGGAGAACGACTGGATCGACATGGTCGCCCCGAAGGATGAGTTGCTGGAATTCAATATCGAATACCAGGAAAGCGAGACCCCGCCCGCAAAGAAATAGCCGGAGCGCAGGCTGCGCGTGATAAAATAAAGGAGGGGCGAGTACCACTCGCCCCTCCCTAAATAATCTCTTCAAAGCGCTCAGGGACTGTCCCGGCTCAGCGGGATCAGCGCTGTTCGCCTTCCTCGATGCCCGTTAACATGATCAGCGGGACTGTCCCCTCGAATAGGCAAACTTACCTCTGTAAGGGG
>Ga0172368_10000415_pt1 | contig 61094 bp, 36 predicted proteins | sample Lak11m_FD_114540 | JGI IMG/M metagenome (GOLD analysis project Ga0172368, IMG submission 114540) | Freshwater microbial communities from Kabuno Bay, South-Kivu, Congo - kab_022012_11m | ecosystem: Environmental > Aquatic > Freshwater > Lake | place: Democratic Republic of the Congo: South-Kivu... | reverse complement strand
GTGGTGAGCACCGGGTTAGGCGCGGTTTGCCCCAGCCCGCAGAGCGAGCCGGACTTCACCGCCCCCGCCAGCTCGGTGAGGGTTTCCAGGCTCTCCGGGGTGCCGTTGCCGGCGCAGATGTCTTCGAGGATCTCCAGCATCTGCTTCGTGCCCACGCGGCAAGGCGTGCACTTGCCGCAGGACTCGTTTTGCGTGAAGGTGAGGAAATAGCGGGCAAGATCGACCACACAGGTCTTCTCGTCCAGCACCACCAGCCCGCCGGAACCCATGATCGAGCCGGCCGCGCCGAGGGACTCATACTCGATGGGCAGGTTCATCAGCGACGCGGGCAGGCAGCCGCCGGAAGGCCCGCCGGTCTGCACGGCTTTGAGCTGGCGGTCGTCGATGATGCCGCCGCCGATGGTGAAGATCACTTCGGAGAGCGGCGTGCCCAGCGGCACCTCAATAAGGCCGCTCCACTTCACCTTGCCGGTGAGGGAGAAGGTCTTGGTGCCGGTATTGCGCCCGCCGCCGTAGCCGCCGTACCATTCCGCGCCGCGGGTGAGGATGATGGACAGGTTGGCGAAGGTTTCGACATTATTAATATTGGTCGGCTTGCCCCACAACCCGGAGTTCGCCGGGAAGGGCGGGCGCGAGTGGGGCATGCCGCGCTTGCCTTCGATGGAGGCGATGAGCGCGGTTTCCTCACCGCAGACGAAAGCGCCGGCGCCTTCCTGGATGATGATGTCGAAGTTGAAGTCCGTGCCCAGAATATTGTCGCCCAGCAGGTTATGCTCGCGCATCTGCCCGATCGCCCGTTCCAGCAACTGGATGGCCAGCGGATACTCGGAGCGCGCGTAAATGTAACCCTGGTTCGCGCCGATGGCGTAGGCGGCGATGAGCATGCCTTCCAGTACGGAATGCGGGTCACCTTCCAATACCGAGCGGTCCATGAACGCGCCCGGGTCGCCTTCGTCGGCGTTGCAGATCAGGTATTTCGGTGATCCTTCAGCCTGGCGGGCGAATTTCCACTTCATGCCGGTGGGGAAGCCGGCGCCGCCGCGGCCACGCAGACCGGACTTCGTCACTTCTTCAATGACCGCTTCCGGGGCCAGACCCAGCGCCTTGCGGATGCCTTCATATCCCCCGCGGGCCATGTAGTGGTCGATCTCGCGCGGGTTGATGTAGCCCATGTTGCGGGTGGCGATGCGCACCTGCGACTTGAACATCGGCAGCTCGAAGAAGCGCGGGATGCCCGGCACTTCCTGCTCGCCAATGGTGCCCAGCGCGTATTTCGCCAGCGGGTCGCCGTTGACAAGGTAGGCCTTGACGATCTCACGGGCGGTTTTCGGGGTCACCTGGCCGTAGCTGATGCGCGGTCTACCGGGGATCTCGATATCCATCAGCGGCTCGAGATAGCAGGGGCCGATGCAGCCGACGGGGACGATGTTCGCCGTCAATCCGAGCTGCACGAGCTCGTCGCGGACCGCGTCGATCACTTCGCCGGCGCCCGCCGCCAGCCCGCAGGTGGCGGCGCCGATCCAGATGACCGGCCCGGCGGTCAAGCCGTCCCAGTTCGTGCGGGCGCGTTGTTGCAGATCAGTAAAGCTCATACTATATCTCCACGAGGCTCAATTCATACTGCATAAAGCTCGTTCGGTGGTCGAGTAGGCAAGTAAGCCTCTCCGCATCTTTCCACAGCTTCCGCGCCGTATCGAGACCACCTCTGCGGCGATACTCCGCCGCACACTTCTAGCGCCCGTTCCCGCCAAACTTCCCTATATCCGCGTTTTTGAAAAGGCTCACTTGCCTTCTCAACCACCGGAACGGGCGCATTTTTATTTGTGTCGGACAATAACCGGACATGTCTGATTCGTCGGACGAAGCCGACTGTGATCACTTCGCCTTTTCTTCACCCTCCAGCGCATCAATGGTCTTCATGATGCGTGAGCGGGTCATGCGGCCCTGGACTTTGCCGCCGACGACGATCACCGGGGCCAGCGCGCAGGAGCCGAAGCAGGCGGTGGTTTCCAGCGAGAAGTTGCCATCTGGCGTGGTTTCGCCCGGCTTGATATTGAGGCGGTCCTGCAGGTCGCCGACCAGCTTGGAGCTGCCTCGCACATGACAGGCGGTGCCGCAGCAGACAGTGACGTGATGCTTGCCGGGGGGGGTGAACTTGAAATGGGCGTAGAAGGTGGCCACGCCATACACGTGGCTTTCCGGGACGCCGGCGACAACGGCGACGGCGGGGACGGCCTCTTTCGGGAGATAACCGAGCTCCCGCTGGATCCGCTGCAGGGAGGGCAGGACCTGTCCCGCGCGCTCCGCTTTGCTGCCCACGCGCAGCGGCATTTCGCTCAACACGCGCTCGATGCGTTCTTTCATCATATAAGAATACCTTCCCGATGCGGGTGGGTCGACCGATCGCCGGCACGGCTCGCGATGGCGAGCGATGGACGATACCGGCGTCGGATTCTACCTTATTATACTACTTATCAGAAATTACCTAAACCGGCATAACCGAAAAAGATCAGTGGCGAGTGGCGAGAGACATGTGGCGAATGAACAGGTAACCGAACGGCATACCCGGCACATCTCCACCTGCCATAATCCCGGACACTCGCCACTTGACCTTTGCTTCCCTGATGCGGCTTCGCCGGATCAGGGAAGCAAAGGTCACACTCTACTTTGTGTAAGTACGACTTCTTTCGGCTTATTCCTCCAGGGTAGAGATATCGCCTTCATTGAGGCCGAGCGCGCGGGCTTTGAGCAGGCGGCGCATAATTTTGCCCGAGCGGGTTTTCGGGAGCGAATCGACGAACTCGATTCTCTCCGGCCTGGCAATGGGTCCCAGGTGATGGCCGACGTGCTGGCGCAGCTCCTCGACCAGGTCAGGGGACGATTGCTGTCCGGCGCGCAGCATGCAGTAGGCGTGGATGGCCTGTCCCTTGATTTCGTGCGGCAAGCCGATGGCGGCCGCCTCCGCCACCGCGGGATGGCTGACCAGCGCGCTTTCAACCTCGGCGGTGCCCAGGCGATAGCCGGAGACCTTGATTACGTCGTCTACGCGGCCAATGATCCAGAAATAGCCATCGCGGTCGCGCTTGGCGGAGTCGCCGGTCATGTAAAGGCCCGGGTATTTCGTCCAATATTGCTTCACGTAGCGGTCCGGGTCGTTGTAAATAGTGCGCATCATGGCCGGCCAGGGTTTCTTGAGCACCAGAAAGCCTTCCTCGCCGTCGGCTACCACGTTGCCGCTTTCGTCGCGAATATCCGCCTCCTGCCCGAAGAACGGGCGAGTGCCGGAGCCGGGTTTCAGCGGCACGGTGGGGGTCGGAGTAATCATGAACATGCCGGTTTCCGTCTGCCACCAGGTATCCATGATGGGGCAGCGCTCGTTGCCGATGACCGTGTGATACCATCGCCACGCTTCGGGGTTAATCGGCTCGCCCACTGAGCCCAGCAGGCGCAACGAAGAAAGATCGTGGCGTTTCGGCCAGGATTCTCCGAAGCGCATGAGGCCGCGGATGGCGGTGGGCGCCGTGTAGAACACAGTGATGCCGTATTTTTCCACCATCGACCACCAGCGGTTCGGGTAGGGGTAAGACGGCGCGCCCTCATACATGAAGGAGGTGGCGCCCAGCAGCATCGGCCCGTAGACGAGGTAGGAATGGCCGGTGACCCAACCCGGATCGGCGGTGCACCACCAGCGATCCTGATCGTTCAAGTCGAAGACATACTTCAGTGTCGAGTAGCATCCCACCATATACCCGCCATGCACGTGCATGATGGCCTTGGGCGTGCCGGTGGTGCCGGAGGTGTAGAGGATGTAGAGGGGATCTTCCGCGTCCATCTCTTCCGGGGGGCAGGGACCGTTGGCAATGGGCAGTTTCAGCAGATCGTGATACCAGTAATCGCGGCCCGTCTCGATCTTCACGTCGTGGCCGGTGCGCTGGATTACGATCACCGTCTCGACGGAGGGGCAGCGCCGCAGCGATTCGTCCACCGTCTGCTTCAGTTCGACCAGCTTGCCGTTCATCCAGCCGCCGTCGGCGGTGATGACCAGGCGGGACTGCGAGTCTTCGATGCGACCCTGCAGGGCGTCCACGCTGAAACCGCCATAGACCACCGAGTGGATGGCGCCGATGCGCGCGCAGGCGAGCATGGCGATGACAATCTCCGGGATGCGCGGCAGATAAATCGTCACGCGGTCGCCCTTGCGCACGCCCATGGCTTTCAGCAGGTTGGCGCACTGGCAGACTTCGCGGTGGAGGGCGAAATAGGAATAGGTGCGCGTATCGCCCTTTTCGCCGACCCAGATCAGCGCCAGCTTGTTCTTGCGCCAGGTTTTCATGTGGCGGTCCAGGCAGTTGTGGGTGATATTGACCTTGCCGCCGGTGAACCATTTATAGAATGGTTTATTGTCGTCATCCAGGACACGATCCCATTTACGGAACCATTCGAGCTCCTCGGCTTCCGCCGCCCAGAAACCTTCGAGGTCATCCGCGGCAAACCGGGCCAGCGTATCCCAGTCTTTCAACACGGCCTGGGACGTCACGTCGCTCGAGGGGTAAAAGACTTCACCTTCCAGTGTTTCAACGGTGCTCATAATTGCCTCTTTCTGCCGAACGATGTCGGGGAGTGAGTCCTGGAGAGAGCGCGGGATGCGCCGCGCCGGCATCGGGCGATCCAACGAGGGAGCTCCCGATCCGGCGACACGGAGCGTATGGTGCAGTCCGTGGTCGGGCCTACCCCGCGGCAGTGCCCGCACACCATCCCTTGCCTTCCGGTTTGCCGTTTATTATACTACATATTTATCCAACTTATAAGTTTTATAAGGTATAAATATGATTTTCAGGGGTCAAAGGGAAAAGTACCCAGCGTGCAAGGTCTTCTTGGGTAGGCGTTAAGTGCGGCAGAATACTGCTGGCGCAGGATGTGGGCAGTTCCCCGCGGGACAGGACAGGTGCGGAATCCCGATCGATTGGGCAAGCTGTCCGCAATCTAAGGAGCTTAGTAAACAGATAAACTGACAAAAGAGGTCAATTATGTAATAGGTTAAGTTCTCGTCAAGTTTACTGTATGTCGGCTTGACGCTATAACGAGAAATCCCTATACTCTATCCATATAAATCATCGCTTGTTAACTCGGATATCCGGTAGAGCTTTGCCTGGTCATGACACGCTCTTCTATCGCCGTTGCTGAGTAAGGCTTCCGACGCCGGGTCCCATTAACCGTCCGGGAGCGCTTTGTGTCCTCAACAACAGCTCTGCAAACGGGATCAGTCCCTGTTTGCATTCGAGCGCAGTCCTGATCGACCACTGCTCAGTCCGTCGTATCTCATGCAATCCGCCGTTGAATCGGAGGAGGTTTTTATGGTCACTACTACTGCCCCTGTAATCTGTGCCATGCGTTCGCTGCTGTTCAGGATGCGCGCCGTCCTGCCGGCCGCAAGCCTGTTGGTCCTCTTCCTCTGGTCCGGCGTTCGTAGTACCGCCGCGACGTCGATCGCGGAGATACTCAATCCCCCCGCGGGCGTTACGGCGCTCAACGTCGCACTGCTGACTCCGCTGGTCTATACCGTCAACGGGCGGGCGCTGAACACCCACCAGGTGAACATCAAAATCACGAAAGCGGGTGACCTGACGCCCACCATCGATACGGACGTGGCCGTAGTGGCCGGCGCGTGGCAGTATGCGTGGACCGTCCCGAGTGCCGGCGGCGTCTTCACGATTGCCGTGGCGCCGCCCGCCGGCGGAACGGGGGATTCGCGGTCGATCACGCTGAAGACTCCCGTCGATCCGAATCCGCATGAAAGCCTGGATTTACTGCTGAACGCCGGCGCGGTTTACGCCAATTCCACCGCGATCACCGTGCAGCTCCGCATAGCCGGCGGCTCGACGCCGGTCAACACCGTGACCTGGGGCGGGGATCTCACCGGCGTGGCGGCCACCCCGATCCCCACGACCCACTTCAACGACAATAACGACAGCAGCGGATTGCGCTACCAGGGGACGGCCGGCGGCGACGGGGTCAAGACGGCGACCGCCAGCGTCGAGTTCAACTGGACCCCGCCGGAGACGATCGTCACGAGCCGCCGGATCATCCTCGACATGACCAAGCCGACAACGACCACCCTATCGGCGACGGACAGCGATTTCATCACGCAGCCCGATAGCGGCACCGCGGTCGTCGAATTGACCGGCACGGTGACCGACACCTATGGGCCGCGCGCCGTGCTCATCGAGCTGTTCAACAGCCCGGGCACGCCGACCGGCACACCGCTGACGCCGGCGACGATCGTTTATGGGAGTACTTTCGGCGGCACGCTGGACTGGACAGCGACGGTCAGCGTGCCCAACGTGACCGCCGGTACGCACAAGTTCCGCGTCACCGCCATCGACTACGCGGGCAATGTGTATACAGACCCCACCTATTATACGATTCCGCAGTACAGCGCCCTTGCGCTGGGGAAGCCGTTCATCGTGGGCAAGGAGGGGGCCAGCGATGCCCCGGTGCCGGTCTATGTGACCGGGACGCAGACGGTGCGCTCGCAGATGACCAATCCAACGAAATACAAAGATGTCCCAAAATCCGGGAAACTTTACATCGTGAGCAACAGCACCACCAGTGACATTGCCGACAATGTAGTCGTCATCGCGGGCATTTCCTACCTGCCGAGGAACAACAAGAATTTCAACAGCTTATCTGCCGGCGAAAAAACCCTGTATTTTTACGCGAAAGAAAAAGGGACCGGCACCGAAGTGACCAGCGCGGACCTGCATGTGTTCGTGGGGCCGATCGGTGTCTCCAGTCTGGCGATCAATAACGTGGTCACAAAAAGCGGCGTGAAATACGTCGCCGGCACGGCCGCACTCCAGGCGACCTGCTCGACCAGTTATTTCCAGAATTATATTGCCACCATCAATTTGCGAGATGATCTCAACGGTACGGTGACGACGACGGCGATCACCCCCACCTATTCACCGGACGGCCTGACGTTGTTATACAGTTGGGATACCACGACGGTGGACCCCGGGACGCATAAAGTGCGGATCACCGGCACCGATGTCGACGGGAACATCATCACGCAATCCAACGAATACACCGTCTACATCGCCAACGCGAACCTTTCGCTGGGGAACATCACGCTGACGGGCGATGTGAGCGCCTCGACGCCACCGCGGGTGAAAGACACGATTACGGTGAAGTCGCGCATTACCGAGGCCGACGGCAACGACTTCCTTATCCCTCTGGTCATCAGCTCCAAGCAGTTGCTGGGCACCGAGGCGGCCAGTGCGCCGGAGGCCACGCTGGATCACATCGGCGGGGTGTATTACCTGACCTATAACTGGGATACGACCAATGCCACCAACGGCACGACCTATACCCTGCAGTATAAAATCACCGATATTTTCACCGGGACCGACAACAGCAGCTCTACGGCGGTGATCGTCGATAATACGAGCACCGCGCTGACCATTCCGGTTGCCGATATCGCCGGCTTGAACGCGACCAGCGGCGTTTACCGGAACTACCCGGGCGATTTGAATTCGATTTACGTGAAGGGGCAGATCCGCATTCCGGGCACCTGTACGAACTACGACATGCTGAAGAACGAATTAATCAGCACCGGGCCCGATGTCTATGACCGCATCATCAGTTTTCTGACGGATCCGACCGTGGGCGCCTCCACCTATACCTTGAATAAAATCGTCGCGACCAATACGGCGAATGTGACAGTGGACTGGGATACGACGCTGCTCACGGACGGCGGCGGCAATCCGCTGCTCGACGGCGAATACGAGGCGTGGCTGTCGGCGACGGACATCAACGACATCACGGTGCCGTGCAACCATGTGCTGCTGACCGTCGACAACAATCCGCCGGTCATCACCATGAACGACCCGAGCGGGGCGCTGCCGCAGATCAAGTTCGATCCGCCGAACGGCGATAACAAGCTGGCGGTGAAGGCGAAGATCGACGACGAAAACCCGCTCGACTGGACGGTCGATATCGCCTATTACGTGACCGGCGATGCGAGCCTCAAGCATGCGATTTACACCTGGTCGGAGCGGTCGAAGGATAGCCTTCCCGGCCGCACAAACAGCGCCAGCATCAGCCTGAAGACCGCGGAAGCGAGCGTCGGCAATGTATCGGTAGTGTGGACCATCCCGGATACCTGGAACACCGCCACGAACGGCACGATCCTGGTCACCGCCGTCGATAAAGCGCAGAACACCGCGCCACCCGCACCGGCCACGCCGCAGGTGACCTTCTCGTTTGCGGTGCCCGGCGATACGACCGTCGCCCCGGTTGCGGCGCTGGCCGTGCACCTGCCCGGCGGCGCGGGCGCCGACGCGCGGTTCGTCATCGTGAAAAACAATGGACAGACGGCCACCTATGCGACGATCGGCAATCCGCTAACTCCCGGCATGGCAGCTTCCAGCGGTGACCCGTCCGACGGATTCACCCGCCCGAATGCGTTTTATCCGACCACCGACTACAACAATCTATTGACGAAAGCGCTGGCATATCAACCATTGCGAGTCTATACTAATAACCCCTTTGTCGTGGATGCCGCGGCGCGGGTGTCGCCGAAAGACACCCTCACGCTCATGGCGCAGTTCCCCGTGTTCTACTCGCTGACCGTGACCAACCGGGTCTACGATTTTGCCCAGGGCAAGGCCATCGCGCGGAACGTGGCTTTCCTGCCGAGGAGCATCGGCGATACGCAGTGGGACCAGAGCATTACGCAGACGCTGGCGGCCGAGGAGATCGGCGGAGTCGGGTGTCCGACGCTCTACTCGCTGAACGATATCGCGAGCAAGGATTATTACGGGTCCAACCAGGCCTCCCTGGAAGTGCTGGTCGATACCACGCATCCGGACTTCCGAATCCTGTCGCCATCGTCCCTGTATTGCACAGCGTCATACACCGATGCGGACACGACGAATACCCCGATGCCTGCGGGGCAGCAGTTTATCGTTGTGCCGCCGGGCGGAACGATCCCATTGGTCTTCAAGCTGAATAAGAACGTGGCGGACGATGATCTGCGCACCCCGCTGAAGCGCATGGAAGTGATATCGGGAGGCACCACAGTCTACAAGCAGATGCCCGCGGTGAAGTTAAGCCTGCAGGACGGCGCGACAGGGAACACCATCATATACAATGGCGCGAACGTGATCTTCAATCTCGTCAAGGCGGTGGAAAGTCCCAACCCCTATAACGGGGATGGACGGGCGCTGGTGACGGGTAATAATACCGATCAGGACGGTTACACGGTCGCCTGGAATATTCCGATCGACAAGAAGTTTGCCGTCGGGCGGATCTATCGGCTGCGCCTGACCGGCATGTCGGATATCGTCGGGAATCCGGCGATGACTACGATTACGACCGGCGGCCTCCCGCGCACCGTCGATGCCATCGATATCTATTTTAAAGTCTCGTTGCGACGATAAACGGCCCTCACCCCCTGCCCCCTCCCCCAATATTTGGCAAGGGGGGAGTGCTCTCGCCCAATATCGAGCGGGGAGACGGGGGGAGCGTGCGCGAGGACTTTTTTAGGCAATTACGAAAGGAAATGTCACCGATGAGAACCGCAAAGCTCTGGCTGCACATCGCGTTGTGCCTGCTCGTCCTGTGGGCATCGCTGGCCGTCGCCCAGGACACCTCCAACGATCAAGGCCCCGACTTGATCAATACACTGGGGGTAGGCGCTCGCGCCATTGCTATGGGTGACGCATATACCGCCATCGCCGATGACCCCAGCGCCACATTCTGGAATCCGGCACGCCTGGGTGAGATCCCCTTCCTGCAGGTGATGGTCGAGGGCCGGAACGTACTGCGCATCACCCAGGTGAGCGGGGCACCGCTGCCGGATTACTGGGATCCGACCAATACCGAGAACAACGGCATTACACGGTTGCCGATGAAGTTCTCTTTCGCGGGTTTCTCAAAATCGCTCGGCGACTGGGAGCCGAATGTCGGCTCCCGCGGCGGCACCGTGGGGGTCAGCTACAGTCTGGGCGGTTATTTCGATTATCGTTCACGCTACAATCTCCCCGGCGAGCCGATTAATGGACTAGATTCGATATCGGTCTTTCAGGAAGATCGGCTGGTAGAAAACCACTTTCTTACCGTGGCCTGGGGGAAGAACCTGCTGATCGCGCGCAATCCGTCGAAGCCGCGCGTTGCCCGCGCGACGCCACCAGCGCCGGCGCCGGCGCCGGCGCCACTTGCGGCCGGCAGCGGTGAACCGATCGCCTCGCCGATGGTCGCCTCACCCGGTACAGACTTTATCAAGGGCACGGACCAGCGAACGACCGAGATCGAAGCCAGGAGCAAGATCGCTCCGGAGGCCATTACCGCGACAGGCACCGGTGATGATCCTTTCGGATCAGGCCGCCGCATTCCCGCCGTGGCTACGCAGCAGACACCGACGCCGGCAGGGACAAACGCCGTTAACCCGCAGCCGACGGTGGTGGAAGTCGCGGCCGCCCCCACTGCACGGGCTGAGTCGCCCGCAGCGGCAGGTGAACGCAAAGGGAATATTTACAAGATCGGCATCGGCGTGGGTGCTTACGCGGTGCAGCAAACCCAGGAGAAACGCTCAGCAACAGTAGTGGAAACGGTGGGGCCCGGCGGCGAGCTGACTGTGGTGCCCGGCACGGAACTGGTTATACCGCCGCTCAACGCCTCGGGCACCGGCTACGGATTCATCGTGGGACTCACCGGTGAAGTGTGGGGGTATCGCACCTCGCAAGGTGACGAAATTTTGCCGGAAGGCGGACGCCTGCGCTACGGCGCCACCTACCGCTCGAAGGCCGAAATCGGCGGCCTGCTCATCAAAATGCCCAGTGAAGACTTCGATATGGGAGACGAGTTTGGCCGCGAGGTGCCCGCGCGCATCACCGCCGGCATTGCGTATGAATACACCGAGCCGGAAGCCTCGGTGGCGCAATCGACGAAAATTCGCGCCCCGCGCCAGTTGACCATGAGCGCGGATGTGCAGCACTTCGGCAGCGCGAACGACACCCTCTTCGCCCTTGACAAGCGCAAGGCCATCACCAATGTCGGTTTCGGCATCGAATACATCCCCTCGCGCCAGTGGCTGCCGATCCCGTTCCTGCGCCGGCTGACCTACGATGAGGCGAAGCTGGCGTATGTCGAGCCGATCCGCCTGGGCGTCCGCACCAATCAGGCCGGAAACGTCTACGATATTTTCAAGAACGACGTCGTCGTCTCCGGCGGACTGGCGCTGTACTACAGCGCGCTCAACGGCGGCGCGCGCGGCAACTATACCTTCAGTTTCGAGCCGACCGCCGAGTATTTTATCGAGTCGAAGCAGACAATCTGGACGCTATCCACCAATTACCGGTTCTAACGTGAGCACAGCCTGTACCCCCAATGCCTGCTCTGTTGCCCGGCGGTCTGGCCCGGTCCTTAATGGGCCGGGCCAGTGTAAAACGTCGGATCAATCCGGCTTTAGTTTATACTGCTGATAAAACAGGGTCGTGGTTGACAACTCAACAACGCGTTATTTCGTGTTGTTCCGCAGACTTAAGGTACTATTTGCCGTATGAGCGCTTATCTGTCGGATAGCTGCTCAATATCTCAACATGCTGTGCTATAATAGGAAGGCGATAATGCTTACCATTTTCATCAACCGGCGTGGATATCGTTTGCTGGTACTGCTGGCGCTCCTGAGCGCGGGAGGGCTATCCGCTTACGCCCAGACGAAACAGACAGGGAGAACTCCGACAACACGCTTGCCCTTGCCCGTGCTGCAGCTCTCTTTTCGCGTCCAGTCGAGCTCGGTCACCGCGTCCACCTATTATAATCTGGTGGGCCGGATGTCGCGCTGCCTGAAGCTGCCAGAAACCACGCCGGAGGAGCGTGCGCTGAAGGCGCAGAATCTGACGACCACCTATACCTTTCAGGACCGGCTACCCTCGACGAACGGAGTCAGCAAGATCGCCCGCTTTATCTGGAATACGCAGACTGGGCAGGAAGCGAAGGGCGGGTATCCGGTCCAGATGGGCGGGGGCAGCGCCGGCACCGTGCCGCGGAAAGGCTACCGCCCGCATTTGCTGGACCTGTATGCCAACTGGAAGGCCGCCAGTCTGTCGACGGACCCGGCCATGCAGTCGCACTATTACAAGGAAGTGCTCGCTGCCATGCCGCCCATCAATATGGGCGACCGCACCCCGTATATCTATAAATCCCCGATTGTGTACGCGCTGGTAGCTGATGCCTATTGGCATCTCGGCGAGCGCACTGAGCAAGCCTTCCTGCTCTGGCGGCAATTTGATGATGAAGCGATCCGCAATGCGCGTCTGCGTACGAATGACCCGAATCTCGAGCGGAAGGAATACGATTATCTGCTGCGACAACTCATGACGGACCTGAAAGTCGATCCGCAGAATATGGAATGTAACAGTACGGTAACCGACGCGATCGCCCGCGCGATGTTAGCGGATGCCCAGCAGGTTAAAGTGCGACTGGCGCAGGCCGTGCTGGCGAGCATCGCCTTTACCGGGGTGGCGCTCGACCAACTAGACCTGGCGCAACCCCCGACGATTACCGGCGCCTACACGGGTATGCCCACCGAGGGCACTGCGGTGCGGTTGCCGCTCACCCTGTGGGCGGAGAACGAGGCCGGTGTGGTGGTCGGGGACCGGCGGGACGTACAACCGGGCGAACGTTTCTCACTGGTGCTGAACAACACCGGCGCGGACAACGGCGTGGCTCACGTCTGCTGGGCGCTGCGGGAGGAGGCATTGGCCACCCTGCTGCATGTTCCGATCACGAACCGGGTAGCCCAAGGCTTTGCCTACGTTGGCGCCGTGCAAGCCGAGGAGCGCTTCCGCGTGCGCTTCCGCGCGAAGGGCGGGCAGCCCGATGCCTGGGCGGCGGCCAGCGGGACGGCGGAGGCGCGCAACCGCGATGCCATCGGCATCCGTTACGACTGGAACAGCAGCACGATGAAATCGCCCTTCGCCTGGCGCGTGTACCGCACCGAAGGCGGCGCACGGGCTGCGAATCCGTTGCTGCAGCAGACCGAAGCGGCGCCGTCCGGCACGCTGACGATTCCGGCGGGCACGCTGCCGCGGGGCAATTACGTGCTGACCGTGCAGCAGGATACCCGGAAAGCGGAGCCCGTAGATTTTGCCGAAGGCTTCGCCTTCCGCGTCACCACGCCCGCGGTCGCGCTGGTAGTCGGCGTTACCGATTATTACAGCGCGGCACTCAATCATCCGTGCGACGACGCTGAGTCGATTGTCGCCCGCCTGCGCGCCGCCGGGTATGGGAACGAGGATATCATCTGGGTCTACGGCAAGCGCAATCGCGATCTGCGGCACGGCCAGTTGGTCGCGCATGGTCTCGGGAAGTCGCTCGCCACTCTTGACAGTATTCAGGGAAAAACCCCACAGGCGCTTGCGGGAGAGCAGGACACGGTGGTCGTCGACGATGCCTACGTCACCCCGGATGTGATGGAGTTGGCGAAACGCACCTTCGAGAATCTGATTCTCGATCGCCGCCCGATCCATGCGCTGTTTTTCTATGCCGGTCACGGCACGTCGGAAGAGGACAAGGGCAGCATCGCGGATGTGCTGGTGTCCGCGCGCCCACCGGAAGTGCCCGGTTGGGATAAGGATTTGTACCTGAATCAATTCACCGAATTGAAAGGCTTGCTAGCGTCGCAGGCGCAGCAAGGGATGCCCATACCGCCCACCTTTGTGAGCATTATGGATGCCTGCCGCCCGAGCGTGGCCGGCATTGAAGCCAAGGGGCTGGGATCCCGGCTGGTGGCGGAAGTGCAGGACAAAGTACTGCTGCTGCCGGTGTATTCCGCCGCGTTGGGCGAGATCTCCTTCGAGACCGGCGCGAAGGGGGATGAGATTCTGTATGACAATAATCCCGTCCCGCACGGCCTGTTCACATTTGCGCTGCTGCAGGGGTTCGACAAAGCCGGGGGAAGTTACGCTCTCAAGGACGTGCTGCCCTCGACTGTTGGGGTGATGAAGCAGTTGATGACGGAGGTCAACGAACTGACGGCACGCACGCGCGGTCCGGAGGCGATGTTCACCACGCAAACCATCACGATAGGGAAAGTCAAGCTGGATAACGCTCAGGAAGTGAAAATACTCGGGGACCTGATATTGAAGGCGCCCCTGATCTATTGACGGGCGAACCAGCATGGTCGTCCCGTCGAGTATACATAAGGAGGGAACCATGAAACGCACTGTAGTGGCATGTCTACTTGTCCTGGTGTTCCTGGCGATCAGCGCGGGTCTGGCCGGCGCCCAGGCGACGAACGATATCGTCAAATTCTACTATATGAAAGCCAAGCTCCGGCCCGGCATGCCGTCGCTCTACCTTGTCTATGTCGATGTCAACGGCGACAGCGCGCCGCTGTTCAGCATCGCCGGGATCAGCACCGAGTGGACGGCGGCGAAGCGGGCGGAGGTGATCGCGGGCCGCCTGCAGCAGGCGTGGGATGTGCTGCCCGACCGGGAGAAGCTGGGCGGGATCATCAAGGTCATCCCTAAAGAGAAGGTCTACGTGCTGGCGCCAGCACCGACGCAGGAGCAGAAGCGAGACTGGAAGATCGGGGATGACAATCCCCTGCCGGACACGATCATGCAGGTCGATGAGACGGATGTCAATACCATCTCCAAGTCGGAGACGCCGTCGAACCTGCTGAAGGATATCCAGTCTTCGCTGGTGACTGCATTGAAACAGCAGCTCGACCTGGCAGGCCGGCCCATGAATTCGTGGACGCTGGTGGATATGAAGCGGAAAGCGCTGGATGAATTTTCCCAGGCGGACCCCACCGACCCCGCGTTGCTGGCCGACGCGAAGCGGCGGTATCTCAATGCGATTACCCTGAATCCCGAATACGTGGAAGCCTACGAGTCCCTGATCTCCCTCGTCTCCGACAGCGATCCGGCCTTCGCCAAAGAAATCCAGAAGGTGCTGGACACCAAAGTGCTGCCGGCGGTCAAAATCCGACAGCATGGCGATGACGCCTATGACCTGGGTGTGGTGGGATATGACCAGGCACTGGCCGATTGCCAGCAGGCCAGCACGATATTCCCTGAATGCGTCAATTACTACTGGCTGCAGTCCTTCATGTACAAGGCGAAAGCCGGCCTGATGATTGACGGCATGGACCTCGATGGGAAGATCAAAGAGGCTACGGATAACAAGAAAAGCATTGCCGTGCTGATCAACGATGCGAAAAACATCAAGATCGAGCATCGGGACATGTTGATCGCCGCCCGGCAAGTGCTGGTGGACGCGAAGACGAAGATGACGACTAATAAAATGAAGATCGTCACCGGCGCCTGGTCGCTGGCGGGCGATTGGAGCAATATTCTCGATGCCCGTGTAGCGGTGATCGACAGCATCCTGAATTCGACCGGGGGCACAGCGCTGCCCACCGTGACGACGAATTGACGTATACGACGGGTGTTTTCTCACCAAGGGGACAGTCCCCGGCAGGCTTGCCTGTTCACGGCCATATACGGGCACGGATCCCAGAGGGGACAGTCCCTGCAGCAGCTCTGGTCTTTAACAGCCGGGCACTACAGGAGGGGACAGTCCCCCGGGACGCTCGGTGTGCCATGCGGAACCGGCGTGCCGCGGGTGAAGGCGCCAGGGGGTGCCGTCGATGATCCATGATGTTGATGAAACGATCAGACAGTTGCTGGTGGGGGAACTGGCGAAAATTCCCGAGCGGGGGGCGCTGAGTGACCTGAAGATTCTCTTCGACTCGCCGGCGCCCGCGGGCGCCGGCGAGACCGCCGAGGCGCGCACAATTCACCTGTATCTTCACGACATCCGGGAGAATCTGAAACAGCGGGAAGAATTCTATCGCGTCAACCGGCATCCCGACGACCGCAGCCTGTCCGGGCGGTCGCGGGCGCCGGTCAACCTCGATCTGGCGTACCTGGTGTCTGCCGATGCGGAAAACGGCACGTCCGACGCGCACCGGTTGCTCTCGGATGTGCTGGGCGTGCTGCTGCGCTGCGACAATGTGCCGACGGAGTATTTTCAGGGCCATTTCGCCGGGCAGGAGGCAGGGGCCATTTCGCTGACGGTGGCCACCGCCGATCATCCCGCGCACGGCGATCTGGCCGCGCTCTGGCGCTCGCTCGGTATGCCGGTGCGTCCCGCGATCACCCTGGTCGCGAACGTGCAGTTCAATCCGTTCGAAACGCGATGGACTCGCGTGGTGCGCGAAGCGATCCTGGCCATGCATCCCAGCGCGGACTCCGCCAAACGGGGGGAGGATTTTACCATCAACGGCCAGCGCATCAGCACCGCCGGGGTGGTGATGGCCGCCGGGAACGACCTGCCGCTGGGCGACGTGCGAGTGCAGGTGGCCAACACCGACATTGCGACGGTCACCGATGCGCGCGGCATCTTCTTTTTTACCAACCTGCCGCCGGGCCATCACCGCCTGGAACTATCGCGATCGGGCTACCGCGCCGGCGAGCAGGCGATTCTGGTGCAGCCATCCGGACGGTCTGCCCAACCGGACCTTCTGGTCGTCGGTCTGGAACCGCTGACCGCCCAGGAGTGGCAACAGGAGGCTTCGACGGAGGCGACTGGCACGGCGCTGGTCGATGCCGGTCGCCACACGCGTATGACCATCGCCGGACGACTGACGTATCCTAACGGTCATCCGGCGGCGTATATCCCATTACGTTTGGGGTCGCGGAAGACGGTGACGGACCACGCGGGCTTTTATCTTTTCTCCGATTTGCCGTTGACGACGGACGAGATCGTCGCCGAGCTTCCCGGATGCGGAGAGATCGCCCTCCAAATGACGAAAGGAGGTGACAGCGTTGTCAATACGCCGCCGGCCGGCGCTCCCGAACAGAAATAACCGGTGAGCGCCTGAGGACCGGTAATCCCGATACATCGATCCGACCGGGCAGTGGCGCCTCTCGCCCGCTGCGCGGACATCATTGACAAAGGAGGAAAACCATATGCCTGAATACCTCGCACCTGGAGTATTCGTCGAAGAAATCGACAGTGGCAGCAAGCCGATCGAAGGGGTGGGCACCAATACCACCGCGTTCATCGGGTACGCGAAGAGCGGCGTGTTCAACAAGCCGATCTTCATCAGCAACTGGACCCAGTTTTGCGAAGAGTTCGGTGAAGAGGAAGGGATCATCCTGAACGCCCTTGCCGGCGAACTCGGTAAATCCGCCGTCGAACTGGTGGCGAAGAAACGCGCCCTCAAGCCGAGGAAGAACTGGATCATGTTCGCCCAGCAAGAGCTCAAGGCCGCCGGGAAAGATTTTGCGAAGTTCCTCAAGGATAACAACATCCCGCAGGCCAGCGTTCCTTACCTGGACGGCTCCTATCTCGCCCACGCGGTGAAGGGGTACTACGACAACGGCGGCGGCCGCGCCTATATCGTGCGGATTCCGCGCAAGAGCGACATCACGCTGTTCCAGAGCGGCGCTCCCAAGCAGATTGCCGCCCAGCCGGCGAAGCGCGAAGTCTGCGGTTATCAGATGAAGGCCCTCGCGGGCGGCGCCCAGGGGAACGAGATCAAAATCGAGCTGGAGCCGGTCGGCGAGAGCGATGAGTTCCGCATGAAGATCAGCGCCGGCTCGAAAGAGGAGCAGTTCGGCTTCGGCAAGGACAAGCCGCTGACCCCCGGCAGCTTCGCCGCCGCGGTCAACGCCAAATCGAAGCTGGTCACCGTCGATGAGGCGGCAGTGGCCACCGCGACCCGTCCGGCGGAAGCGATCACCATCAACCTGGAGGGTGGTTTGGACGCGCAGACGTCCGGCACCGAGCTGGCCGTACGCTCGCCCATGGTGGCGGACCTGATCGGCCTGGAGCCCGACAACTTCGTGGGCGATGAAGCCCGCCGCACCGGCGCCAGCGGTCTGGCACTGGTGGAAGACGTCAACATGGTGTGCATGCCCGACCTGATGGCCGGCGTATGGCAGCGTGACGACAGCAGCGGTGAGGAAGTGCTGGTCCTCGATGAGAAGCGCCGGCAGGCCATCCTCGACATGCAATGCCTGGTGTCGGCCTATTGCGAGCGCGCAGGCGATCGCATGGCGATTCTCGACCCGATCCCCGGGCAGACCCCACAGGAAATGGCGAGCACCACCCTGGCCACGCCGTACAACTCGGATCACGGGCAGGCCACGATCTATTATCCGTGGGTCCGCATCCCCGATCCGACGGACCGCGACCACAAGCGCCAGATGTTCGTGCCGCCGTGCGGCCATGTATCCGGCGTGTGGGTGCGAGCGGCATCCGAGCGCGGCGTGCACAAGGCGCCGGCCAACGAAGCCCTGCTGGGCGTAGTGGCGCTGGAGACAACGGTGACCAAGGGCGAGCAGGAGATTCTGAATCCCATCGGCGTCAACTGCATCCGCGCCTTCCCGGGCACCGGCATCCGCATCTGGGGCGCGCGCACGCTGGCCACGGTGGGGAATCCCTCGTGGAAATACATCAACGTCCGGCGGCTCTTCAATTACCTGGAGAAGTCGATGGAGCGCGGGATGCAGTGGGTCGTCTTCGAGCCGAACGACGCCGATCTGTGGGGCCGTGTGCGACGCAACCTGGCGGCGTTCCTCTGGACGGAGTGGAAGGAAGGCAAGCTGTTCGGGAGCACCCCGGCCGAAGCCTTCTATGTCAAGTGTGACGCTGAGACGAATCCGCAGGAGATGATCGACCTCGGACGCCTCTATGTGGAGATCGGGGTGAACCCGGTCAAGCCTGCTGAGTTCGTCATCGTCCGCATCGGACAGTGGAGCGGCGCCAGCAGCATGAGTGAAGGGTAATCACAGCACGAAAGGAGAACGCACATGCCTAGAGAAGTCGTTGGCGCACTACGATGGTACCTGGAAATCGATGGGATCGCGGAGGCTATCTTCCGCGAAGTCTCCGGTCTGGATTCCGAGACTGAGGTCATCGAGCACCGGGTGACCGGCAAGGGCGGCAATGTCGTCGTCCATAAAATTCCGGGCGCGCTCAAATGGTCCAACATCGTGCTACGACGCGGCATTACTGATGACCGCAAGCTGCACGACTGGCGGCAGAAGATCGAAGAGGGACAGATCGAAGCCAACCGCAAAAACGGATCGGTGACGCTTTACGCCCCCGATGGCACTGTGGTGGCCAAGTATTCGTTCCTCAAGGGCTGGCCGTGCAAGTTCAAAGGTCCTGCCCTGGACTCCACCAAGAACGAGATCGCCATCGAAGAGATCGAGATCGCCCATGAGGGGCTGAAGCGCGATCAGTAAGTCGCATCCGGTGGATTGCCGGCTCGCCGGAAAGGATGACGGCGACGGGTATACGGTACCGATGGTGCCTCCCGCTCTGTTTCGACGAGCGGGAGTGCACTGCCGGTCGGGCGCCGCCTGCCGGCACAACCGGTGGGGAGGCAAAAGGGGACGCATATGGCAACTAAGTCACAATCCGGGCTGCAGACGGAATTCGAGTTCACGCTGCCCCGCGGCTATGTCGGGTCCGATGGTACGCTGCATCGCAAAGGGCGCATGCGGCTGGCCACCGCGATCGATGAGATCGCTCCGCTGCGTGATCCGCGCGTACGCGCGAATCAGGCCTATCTGGTCATTATCCTGCTGGCCCGTGTCATCACCAAGCTCGGAAGCCTGGAAATTATCGATACCGGCACGATCGAAAACCTGTTTTCCGCCGACCTGGCGTTTCTGCAGGATTTCTATCGCCGCATCAATGAAGTGGAGCCGGAGGTGTCCGAGGAGGAGAACGAAGACTCGGTGGGGGGATGATGCGCTACCCCTCTGCGGCGTTGTATGAGGAGGTAGCATTCATTGCCTATCACTTCCACTGGGCTCTCGACGATATCCTGGGGTTGGAGCATGCCGAACGGCACCGGTGGGTGGAAGAGATCAGCAAGATCAACCGGAAGTTATCGGGGGGCGATTAATCATGCGGCCGCGCGTGGGGTCGCCCCTCCAATCATCTGTGGGCAGGAAAGAAGGTAAACCGACAGGTTTATGGCCGCACACCGCCTAAAATCACGGGGGGCAAACCCTGGCGCCACATCGCGATTCGCGGGTGACGCGGCGGGTGCGCATGCCATGCCGCCTATCGGTCAGGCCGGTCAACATGCGCAGGCCATGGGAGCGCAAATCGAGCAGAAATACGCCGGATCGCACGATCTGTCCAATTTTGCGAAACAGAGCGCGCTAACAAGCTGGTTTGCGCTGAAAGGCATGGGTGCCCTGCTGAGCGGCGCCTTCGACATCGCCACGTGGGCAGCGAATAAGAGCCTGCAACCGCTGCTGGGGTCCGATGCGGCCGATCCCTTTTACTTCAACTGGGCGAAAGGGAATTCGCTGTACCTTCCCGATAACTACAAGCAATCGGGAGAGATTATTGCCGATCAGCTCGGGACCGAGCCGACCGGCGAGGTGGAGAAGGCTTTCTGGCTCTCCTTCTATGACGATCCGCTGCCACGCGAATTCCTCCGGCATTATATGGAAGGACAGGGGAAGCCGCTCGTGCTGTCGGAACCGCAGATGAAGGCCAGCAATCCGACGGCGAACATCACCCACAGTAAGGCGTTTCAGGGAAAGCTCGCGCACCTGCAGGAAAAGGTCAAGCATTCATCCCGGTCATCGGCCAGTGATTCGATCGACGTGACCCAGCTCGCGGTGGCGCAGACCAACGGCACGATGGGAGGCTTCACCGTCCATTATACCGGCGCCCTTGCAGTTCACCAGGGTGGCGGCTGGCAGTTCCAGGGCACGATGGATTTCCGCGATACCTGGGATTTCGATCCACGGACCTTCGCCGATCCGAAATCAGGCCGCAGTGCCGTGGGCGAGCTGAAGACGCGCGCCGGCGCATACATGCAGGGACACCCCTTTCCGGTCGTGAGCGTCGCTGTGCCGGTGCTGCAATCCGACACCGATGCCGGTGTCCGCTGGCGTGGCGAAGAGTTCACGCCCCATCAGGTGGTCGATCCGCTGACCAGCGATCGCCTGCCGCAGGATTGGAAAAACGCGCCGAAGGCAGTGGGCCGTCTGGAGCGCCGCATCGGCACCGCAACCGGGGACTGGATGGGGGAAAAAGGCCGGCAGCTCCAAACCTGGGGGGAGCGTAAAGCATTGCCCTGGGCTCAACAGAAAATTGCGGCGCTGCAGATGATCGGCACCCGCGATGTGCAAGAAGGGGGAAAGCAGGACGGCGACCTGACCGGCCCCTTTTATCCGGAGACCTGGGCTTCGCAAGGTAAACCCGTGCTGCGCGATCCGAAACAGGCGCTGACCGACCAGCATGCCGCCGTATACGTCAATGGCGTGATGACCAATCTGGCGACACACCGGCGCGCCGCGCAGGAGCTGGCCGGTCAACTCGGCAAGCCCGTGGTCGGCGTCTTCAACGCGACAGGCGGCGGGGCGCGGGACCTGGCTCAGTCGCTGACGGACAAGATCGGCATCGGCGGGTTATGGCGCCGGAACAAGGCCACCGTCACGCTGGTGGACTTAATTAAAGAATTCGGCGATCCGAAAGATCCTCGCGGGGGTCTGGATCTCTATGGACATTCCCAGGGCAGCATTATCGTTTCGGAAGCGCTGCGGGTAGCACGGAACGAGGGCGCGGATCTGGGGAAATTCGACGTGACGACGTTCGGCAACGCTGCCTGGACGATGCCGACCGGCGTGCGCAGCACGCAGAATTACGTCTTTGACTCCGATGTCGTTCCCGCCACCATGGGGTCATCATCGCATGTCGGGCAGTTTATCGAAAAACGACTGGGATGGCTGCTGCCGCGTATCGGCCAGCGTTCCACCGCTGACGACACCTACATGTTGCATCATTCCGGCGCCTTCGACAGGCCGCATGGCGTGGTGCCCGACCAGCTCGATGACGCGCAGGGCAACAAACCTTCCGGTGAACTCGGCGAACCGATGGTCGATAATCAGCCCTCCTATATCAGCGAGCTGATGAATTTCAAGGCAAAACGCGATACGTACCAGGCGGCAACGCAGCAGATGACCCCGGCACAAGCCCATACGACACTCAAGCGCGAGAATGCCGCGCTGCAACAGCGCTCGTGGGCGTCGACGAAATTCGCGATGGCTCGCGGAGTCGGCAGCAAAGCCGCGACAACCGCTGCGTCCGGATATGGCAAATTCGACCAGTGGATGCGCGGCATGCCGTCGTTGCCCGGACTGGCGTCCAACAGCCTCTGGAATAGCATGGACGCCGGGCTTCGCGGAGTTGGGCGCGCGGCGATGCGTGGCGGGGCGGCTTACGGGGCACTGAAGGATGCCGATTTTCAGCAGGCGGCCGCCGTGCAGCGCAGTGGTCGGGGCGATCATCCGGAGATGAATCCCGTGCTGCTGCGAGATCAACTGATGGCGCAGGGCGGCATGGGCATGACCCCCGGCTCCACCGTGCTCCAACCCATGGAGCAGATGCTGGGCGCTGATTTGAGCACGGCACGCATCCATGCCGGACCGGAAGCGGCCGGTGCGGCGCGCGCGCTGAATGCGGAAGCCTTCACTATCGGGCAGGATATCTTTTTCGGGGAAAATCAATACGATCCCATCACGCCGCAAGGGCAGGGATTGCTTGCGCACGAGTTGACCCACGTCATCCAACAGACCGGTCCCGGCAATCATGGACCGTTGCGTTTCGCCACCCCGGAAGGCGGTGATGCGATGGAAGCCGAAGCGCAGCAGGCGCGCCGGATGGTGATGGCGACTCGGCTTGGCGATCGGCGCGGCCTGTTCGTCGAGGATTACGTCCGCAATTACGAAGCGGAGGCGGGCAACGGTTTGTCCGAAGCCGATATCGAGCGCCTGAATCGGATCTCGCTGGAAGCGCTGGAGCTGGCGGAACAACTGCAGCGGCGGGAAGGTCGCACTCTCCCGGAGAGGATCGATACGCTGGCTGTGGAAGTCAGCCTCGACTTCGAGACAATGACCGACGAACAGGCCATCCGGCTGTGGGCCTCAGCGATTTGCGCCCGGTTGCGGAGCAATGCTCGGCAACCGCAAGGGATGGCGCAATCGCCGCAGCGTGCTCAGCACACTCAATCGCCGGCAGCCCCGGCCAGTCCGATGCTCGCGAAAAGTCCGACCAGGCTTCAGCGCGCCGAACTGGCGAAGGAAGCTGAAGATCCTAAAGTTGAGGAGGCGCTCAAGGAGATCGAAGGTTATGTCGGGCTCTGGTGGGTCAGTCCCATTGTGGAGTGGAAGCTCGAAGGTCTGTGGAACAGCATTGACGATCTGCCTGGACTGATCCGGCGCAATCCGAAAGCGAAAGATCTCTTCATCAGATCCATCGATAAGGGCGCCGAGCTCGACAACATCAAGCAAGCCGCCCCCCTATTGTCGGAATTCAAAACGGCTGTGAAGCAGGTGGCGCTCGATTATATGATGCGGAATTACGCGACTGTTACGAAGGAGATGGAACGGCTGGGGATTGCGCCCGGTTTTGAAAGCGATGGGAGAGCGGCACAGCAGCGGGCCGATGAGCACATTAAAATCGTGCAAACGATGGCGGCCCAGGTGGCCCAACTGCAGGGGATGCAAACACAACTGAAGGATATTTATGTCGGCTCAGATTGGCAAGTCTCTTCACTAGGTCATGGAGAAGTCTCTACGCGCAAAGTTAATACGAAGTTCGATCCGGATAGAGCACCAGAAATGCCGGCAGAACCGGGCTCAGATCAGGTACCCTACGCACAGGTGAAAGGGCAATGGGATCTACTGGCGCAGGGCATCAGCACGGTGGCGAATAATAATCCGGGCATTTACGCGATGGTCCGCAACGAGAAGGTGTCGGAGGTGGCCAACGGCTCCGTCTACCAGGCGCGCGAGGCGTTGCGTTCCGCGTTTGCCGAAGTGATCGAGAATATCAACGACGCGGAATTTAAAATTGCCACCGATCGACTTGACCATCGCGAACTGTTGCCGATCCACCAGCAATTATTCACGAATCGGGTGAAGGGCGGTGGCGATCCTCAGTATAACTGGAGTGATCCCTATCGCCAGGCTGTCGGCACAGGCATCGTGGCTGATTATCAGGACACGGAGTTCTGGAAGTCGCTGGGGCTGGCTTCGTTGAGTGCGGCGCTCTTCATCGTCGCCGAGGTAGCGAGTGGCGGTCTGGCTACCGCGGCTTTGATTGGCGCCGGCGGTATCTCCCTCACCCAGGTGGGCGGCAGCCTCTCGAATTACCTGGACATGGCGGGCGCGGCGAAAACCGGCGTGTCCGACGACACAGCGATCGTGGAACAGCGCCAGGTAGACAGCGCGAAATTAGATTTAATCATGAATACCGTCGGCGCGTTCCTCGATTGGGCCGGGCCTGCCGCCAAATTAGTCAAGGGCGTGCGCATGGCAAGCGTCGTCAACGCCGCCGCGGCGGGAGCGAGAGAAGAGCTCATTCACGGCCTGGGGAAGCTGGCCACCCTGTCGGCGGAAGATCTGGGCAAGGCAGAAACTCGCCAGCTCATCGAACAATCTATTCGCGAACTCGGTGTCGAGCAAGTGCTGGCGCGCACCGGCATGAATCAGGAGAAGTTGGCGAGTGCCCTCGGGAAGGAATCCGATCTCGGCAAGCGCGTCCTCGCATTCGCCCGCGATACCGGAGGGCTGGAAAACCTGGCCAAAGTGAAGGCAGGCACGCTGGCCCGTGAGGAAGCGGAAAAACTCATCCAGCAAGCCGTCGATCAATTGGGTTCTGCCGAGGCCGTCAAACGCGCGGGCGGCTGGAAGAAGCTCTCCACGCTGCTCGGGAACGATTCCACGGCCGGCAAGCAGTTGATCGCCTGGCGGCAGACTCTGTATGATGACCTGGAAAAGTTCATTGGCGCGCAGAATATCAAACGCACGGGGAGCGCCAGCAAATTTACCAATGACATGGATATCTCGCTCCTCGGCACAGAGGCCAACACGGACGTGCTGCGCGCCCGGCAATACCTGGCCACGCGCGCGGGCGTGAGTCCCACCGAGGTGGAGGATCTGCTGTATGCCAGCTTCTTCAGCGATCCACGGCGCATGCACCTGTATGCCACCTTGAGTCCGGAGCTGGCCAGCCGCATGACCACGAAGCGCGCGGCCTTCGAAACGGAGCTCATCTGGTCGCGCCGGATCTCGCTGGCGGAGGGACCGATGCGCCAGTCGCTGATCGAACAGGCGGAACGGCTGGGCATCAACTGGACGCACTTCCGCGATCTGACCGTGAAAGACCTGCAGATGCTCAAGCGCGACGTGGACGATCTATACAAGGCGATGGAGGCCGCCAGCGATATCGCCGAAAAGACGAAGCTGATCGATGCGATCGCCGAAAAGCAGGCGTTGATCAACGCCACGGAAGGGGGCGGGTACTTCTCGGGTGGCGGCGTGCAGCGCTGGGTCAGCGAGCGCGACAAATTCCCCGGCTACGAGCCGGATGATCCGAAGGCCTGGACCGCGGGACACAGCGCCGGCAACGTGATGGACCAGTTTGCCAAACTGGATGAGGAACTGATAAAGCTGCAGAAACTGCTGGCGGAAGCCCCGGACAGCGTGAGAGACGTGGCCGGGACGCTGAAGTCGATCGGCAAATACGGCGAGCGTCTCACCTTCGGAGCGAAGTCCGCACTGGGGGTGGAGTTGTCGACATCGAGCCTGGACGAGTCCGCCGAATTCTTCGCGCGCTTGATGGCCGACGAGAAGTCGGGCGCCTTGCTCGCCTCGCGCCTGGCCACTTCTGAGAAGATCATGCAGGAGATGATGGCGGCAGAGCGGGCGGTGTACCGGGTACAGGAGGCTTCGGATCAATTGCTCATGGTGTTGATGCAGCGGGCCAATCTCGCCGGAGTGAAGGGCGATTTCAAAACCATCCAGGCGGCGACGAAAAACCAGTTGCTCCTCCGTCAGATCACTACCGGCGCCGTCGAACATGTGCATACGAACGGGGGGCGCGCGCTGAATGCCCTGACCCAGGGGCAGTCGCGGGCGGAAGGCAGCGCTGAGTAATCGGGCGAGTGAGAGAGAAGGACATGGCATGGGAGTGCGTATTCGCAATCTGGTGTGCCGGGTGACGGTGCGGAAGGGGCGGAAGACCGATACGCTGCACCGCGGCGGGCAACCGCAGCAGCCTTCGATGGCGTTCGTCCACCCGGCGCCGGAGTCGCGCGCCGAGACGGCGCCCGAACCTTCGCAGACCGCGACGGAACCGAGCGAGGAGGGCACGGACCGGCAACGGAAAGCGGCGCCGGGGGCGGCGGATGTGCGCGCGGTGACCGATCGCGTCTATGATTTGATGAAAGAGGAGCTCTCCCTCGGGAGACTGCGCAATAAACCATGGTAAGATTGAGGAGCGAGGACAGTATGACAGCGGAACGGCAGCATGCCCGAACAGGACGGGTGGACGGACCGGATCGCTCCGATCCGCGCCGGACCATGCTCGGCGTGGTGCTGTTGCTGCTCGCATTCTGCTGGATGGGCCAGGCGACCGCACCGGATCTCCTCCCCCGCATCGCTTTACCGATCGAGATGGCATCTTCACCGCGGGTCGAATTGCCGCCGTCCGGCGATGCCTGGACAGGTGCGCCGCCGGCGCCGGGGCACTACGTGCGCGCCACGCGCCCATATCGCATCTGGAAGATGCGCTTCATCGCAGCGCTGGCAGAGCTTGAGCACCGCCGGCAGATGGCGGAAGCCGAGGCACTGCGGGCATGGCTGACCGCCTATGAAAACACTGCCGTGCGGCGCGCCGTGCTGGCAAAAGATTCGGGCGGCATGCCCGCCGCGGCGCTGTTCACCCGCCGTGCCGTCCGGCGCGTCATCGAGCCGCCGCCGGCGCCGGCCTTCGAGCAATTTTACGGGTACAAGGTCGTGCTCCCATGGAACGGCGCCGTCTACACCTACGACGCCAATGCCGTGCCGCTGGATTCGCCGTATCTGCTGCATGAGAACGGCGTGAAGGATGGCGGCACGCCGGTGCGCGGGCAGCCGGACATCCATATGCTCTTCGCGTGCGCGGGCGTCACCGATCCGGTGGCGAAGGATGTGCTGATCAAGGTATCGGCTCGCGAAGGCGGCTTCGACGCGGTGAATACGTGGGACACCGGTTATGTCTCGGTAGGGTTCATCCAGTTCACCACCGGCGAGGATGGCGCCGGTCACTCCCTGCTGCACGTGCTGGAGCGCATGAAGGCGGACGAAGCACGCCTGGCGCAGCCCGAAAAACGGGTGAGCGAGTTTACGCGGTACTTTACCGATCACGGCATCGACGTGCGCGACGGGCAGTTGTATGTCCGCGATCCTGCCACCGGGGAGACGAAGAGCGGCGCGGATGCGGTGCAGTTGATTATCGATGACAAGCGGATGACCGCCGTGCTGCAGGATGCCGGCGCGAAATCGTGGGCCTTCAAGCTGGCGCAGATTCGCGAGGCTTATGGCGCCTATTATCTGGCGGATGCTCCCTTCCGCATTCCCGCGGCGGAGGTGTGTAGTTATGAGGTGACAGCGCCGGCGAAGCCGGACGACCCGGCACCGGCGAAACCGGCCGACTTAACGCCGGCGAAACCTGTCGACCCGGCGCCGGGAACACCGGCCCCCCCGGCGTTGCCGGAATCAGCCGGCACGGCGCCGCTAAAGCCGGTCCATCCCATCCCGGAAGCGCCGCCGACCCCCCCGGAGCCGCGGCTGACAGCGCGGCACTGCGTCTACGGGCAACAGGCCGTAGCTGATGCACAGGCCGGCGCGCTGACGCCGGAAGCCTTTGCCGAACAGGCGCGGAAGGCGCCGCCGGGCACGGTACTGCGCGTGGCGCGGCGGCTGCCGGATTTAGCCGGCACATATGGCGAGGTGCTCGATACCGAAGGCGGTCAGGTCACGCTCACCGACCGTGCCGTGCAGCATGGGGTGCGCAGCACCATGGACTTTTTCGCCTCCTGTGTCGATGCACTGGCGCCGGATCACCCGCTGACGCTGGAGGAGCTGCGCCTCGCCCAGCGTGAGTTGATCGCCAGGCTGAAGAATCGCATCGACGTGCTGGAAACGCGCGCGCCGTCCACCGAGCCGGCAATATTGTGAAGGCCGGCGGCGCGCTGCTGTGAAAGGAGATGACCGGATGGCTAATGGTGATGATCCACGGTCGAAGGATCAGTTGATCGGCCTGCATTTCTGGGTGGAATACGACGGCATTCTGGTCGCCGAATTCACCGAGTGTTCCGGGCTGTCCGTCGAGACCGAGACCTTCGAATACGCCGAAGGCGGCGAGAATACCTACACGCATAAGTTGCCGGTGCGGGTGAAATACGGCAACATCACCCTCAAGCGCGGGCTCGATCCGAATAAGGACCTGTTCGAATGGTATCAACAATGCGCGAACGGGAAGATCGTGCGGAAGAACGTCTCGATTATGATTTACGGACCGGAGGAAGGGCAGAATAAGGCCCCGGTCAAGCGCTGGGATCTTCGCAGGGCGTTTCCGGTGAAGTGGAGCGGCCCCGACCTGCGGTCGGAGACCGGCGCCATCACAGTGGAGACGTTGGAACTGGCGCATGAGGGATTCGTGCCCTCGAAATAGTGATAAGTGATAAGTGATAAGTGGGAAAGTAGCGTCTGGCCCAAAATCCTATTTCATACTTATACTCATACTCAATTCAAACGAGTAAGAGTGAGAGTGAGAGTAAGAGTCAGAGTGAGAGTATGAGTAAGAAATAGGATTTGGGACAGGGTCTAAGTAATAAGTGATGAAGGATCATAACGGGCACGTTAGAGCGGGCGCACGAGAGATCCGTGTCTGCGCATCGTGATATAGGATCATGGGAAGGCAAGGCGAGAGCGATGCCACCGACAGCCGAATTATTACGACAACTGAAACCACCGCCGGAGATCGAGTTGATCACCCGGTTTTGCGACGACGTCACGCGCCGCCGCAGGCCGCAACGGCTGGCGCTGGTGCAGCCGATGCGGCTGCACAGCGCACAGCCGATCACCTCGTTGCAGTTGATGGGCCGATGGGGTCTCATCCCGGAACAGGAAGTGTCCGTCTGGCCGACGCTGTTCCACGTGCAGGACATCGAATACACTGATGTGGTGCGATTCCTCGACTGGCTCCACCGCATGCAGACGCGCGAGGCGGACTGGTTCTTTGCCTCTCCGGAGATGACCTTCCCGCTGAGGCCGATGGCCCCCTTTCTAGGGGAGGAGGCAGCCGTCCGAGGCGCCCGGCCTACCGGCATGCCGGGGTGGGAAGGCGCCGGGCAGACGGCAGCCGCGTGGGGGTATGTGCCGATGCGCGGCGCGCCGGAGTCGCTCCCGCCGGAGATGGCCTGGCCGTCTGCCGGAGGACGCGCGGATCGGGTCTTTACCGCCGATATGCAGGCATTCGTGCCGACCCGCGCGGAACGGAAGCTGCCCGACCTGGCGGATGCGTTTGTCCCCACTCGGCGTTCTCCGGTGACCGGCAGCGGTTTTGTGCCGATCGGCGAGCAGGCGGACAGCATATGGCGGACGATGTCCGCGCAACGCTTACGCGCCGTCGAAGCGGAAGCCGGACCGTTGAAACCGCCTGCGCTGAATATTTCTCCCGCCGCGGGCACCGGTCCAGCGCCGGGAGGCCGGGGTATCGCCCCTGCTGTGACCTTCGGCATCGCCGTGCCCGCCGCCCTGGCGCTGATTGGAGCAGCGGCTTCGCCCCTGCTGGCCCGGCCTGTTTTCACGCCGCTTACCGCGGCGGGATGGGGCAGCGCGCCGTTGAGCACGGAGGCGCCATCCCCGGTATTCGGCCCCAGGGCCCTCATGCGATCGCCGATGGACGCCGACCGCGGCCAGATGACGCCTTCGCCCATCGGCGGAGTCATCCCCATACCGTACCCCCAACTGCCCGTGGCGGATTGGCGGCAAGGCGCCGGATCGGCGTTCCCGATGTTGAGTGGGAAGGTCACCTGGCAATTGCCTTCAGGTCGCGAATGGACATCGCATCTGCGCGTCCCGATGCCGGGCGCCGGGTCTGCGCCGATCCCTTACCCGCAAGTCGCCGGGATGGACTTCAACCGCCTGCATACCGTCGTCACGCCGGTTTTTCCCGGACTTACACCGGGCGTCACCGGACCGACGGGGGCAGGTGGCTGGACGGCATTGGCGAGTGCGCCTGCTTTCCTCCGTGGGTTTCTCCAACCGGTGAACGTCGCCGGATTCATGGCCGCGGACATGCAGCGACCGGGCGAAGGCCGTGCGCCGGCCGGCGCACATCCCCTGGCTCCCGGGACGTTATTGGAAAATCCCTACCTCGGGCAAATGACGCTGATTGCCCCGCCGCTGCGCGTCGCCAGCGAAGAGGCCGAAGACAGCGGCACAGCGGTCGCCTTCAATTGGGAGACGTTGGCGAAGGGGCAGAGACCGTTGGACGCCGGCGGGCTGTCGGCATTGCGGCGGGTGTTGCCGGAGGGGACGCGGCTCATTTATCCCGCGCTGCCGAAGGGGCAATTGCCGGCCGGCGCGGTCAATCTCCGTTTGGCACAGCCCACCGTCGCGCATCTGCTGGAGGCCGGCTATGGGGTTCCCCCCGACACGGGCATGGCCGCGCGGGTAGTGAGCGGCACGGTGGCCAGTATCGGCGCCACCCCGCAGGCCATGCCGCTAGCCGGACATATCGTGCCGGGCAAACGGCCAGCCGGCATGAAGGAGAGCATGCTGCCCACCCGCGATGATACACCGGGCGGCGCATTGCCGCAAATCGGCACCCGGCAGGCGAAACGCGGCGGGGCGCTCGATTTTCTCGGACTGCCGATCAGCCTGGCGCCGCGCCTGGGCAGCCGCTCCGAGGTGCGAGAGGCGGTGTCGAGCAACCTGGCGCAGGAGAAAGCCGCAGGCGCCATCAGGCCGCACGTTTTCGGGCCGCTGCGCCACGCGCTCTTCCCTTCGTTCCACAGCATCGAGGCGGAGCCGGACCGGCGGGCCTGGGAGAAAGCCGCGCCGTCCTTCGGCTTGCGCGACGGCCATCCGATGACAGTCCTTACTCCACAGGCGCGGGCGCCCATGCTTACGCCTTCCACTTCACTGCCGCAGACCGGCGGCGTGCGGCCTTCCATGCCAGGCAGCTTGCCGCAGACACACGTCGCAGGACCGGCGCCGGTTCGGCATGCCGTAGAGGGGTTGGACGGCATGGCGCCGCACAGGGCACCGGCACCCGCATACGCGCCTTCATTCGGCGGGATGCCTGGCCGCGCGTTTCGACCCATCGCCTCGCCATCCATCGGAGCGGGCACGTCGTGGCCGCACGCGATGCCGACCGGCGGGCCGTCTGCCTTGACCGGCACATCACCTGTTCAGGCCGGCGCGCCGCGCCGGGGGATATCCGGTGCATCGCCCGCCATGATCGGATCACATGCGCCGCTATCGGTCGGCAGACCGGCAGGAACGGGCGCCGGCAGTTCCCCGTCAATCTCCATGCCATTCACCCGCGGGGTAACTCGCGCGCCGGAAGCGCCATCGTCCGCCATGCGTCCGTTTATGCCGTCGTCGCTCTTGTCATCGCACATGCGCCCGCCTGCGCCGATGCCGCGGATGCAGCCGTCCGGCCTGCCCGCGTTCTCCCTGCCGGCGCCGGCGTCCTCAGCGACATTTCCTTCGCCGGCAAGCGGGGCGGCGGGCATCCCGGGACCCAACATGCATTTGTCGGCGCCGCCGTCGGTCACATCACCGGACCGCGGCATGCAGTCGCATACGACATTGCTCTCCCGCGCGCCGGCCATGCTCTACACCCCGCCGTCGCCGCGCGGGATGACTGCCACGGCGCCACTGGCGATCCAGCGCGCCACCGGCGAGGGAGCGGCCTCCGCGCACAGCCTGACCCGGGAGCAAGGCGCCGAGTCCGCAACAAGCCAGTCGGCAACCGCATCACGGAACGAGGGACAGCAGGGGGCGGAAATCAATGTGCTGGCGACGGAAGTCTGGTCGTTGTTGAAGCAGCGGCTCGCCACGGAGGCGATACGCCGCGGCCGCTGGTGAGATACCGGCGGCATCGTTTGCAGGGGAGGCTCCCATGGCACTAACAAAAGCATCCATAACCAATGCCGATTTTCAATCGGAGAAGATCGATTGCCTGTTCAATCCCACGGAGTATGTGATCGCGCGCTCCAACTCCTGGAAAGAGCGCACGTCGACGGGGAAGGAAGTGCCCGCACTTACCTTCTCGGGCGGCGGCGCGCGCACTCTCACCATGGAGCTGTTCTTCGATGTGTATGAACAGGACGGCGGCGACGTGCGCCAGATCGTCGATAAGCTCTGGAAGCTGATGACGATCGATTCGCGATTGAAAAATACCAAGACCAAGCAGGGCAGACCGCCGCTGGTCATTTTCCAGTGGGGACCGAACTGGTCGTTCAAGGCGGCCATCACCAACCTGTCCGTGCGTTATACGCTGTTTCGCGAGGATGGCACGCCGGTCCGCGCGACCACCTCGGTGACGTTCCAGGAATGGGATGAGAACGTGCAGGGACAAAATCCCACCTCGCTCACCCGCGAGCCTGGCCGCAAGCGGCGCGAAGTGCGTCCACACGATACGCTGGCGCTGATCGCCTACGAAGAATACGGCGACGCCACCCGCTGGCGTCTCCTCGCGGACGAAAATCAGATCGAAGATCCGTTGAACCTGGCGCCCGGCACCGTGCTGTCCATCCCGCCGGCCTGAGATCGGGGAGGTATAGATTTGCCCACATCATCATCGGACGTGCTGCTGCCGCTACTTGAGCTTACCATCGACGGGCAGCCGGCGCCGCCGAAATTTATGCAGGAGATGACGGAGTGCATGGTGGAAAACAGCCTGCACCTGCCCGATATGTGCACGATTCGCCTGACGGACGACGAGTTCAAGTTTATCGACGACCCGCTGCTGACCGAGGGGAAAGCGGTGGAGGTGAAGGCCGGTTTCCGGGGGCAGACGCTCAATACGATCTTCAAAGGCGAGATCACCGGATTGGAATGCGACATGACCGCCCATACGACGCCGACGCTGACCATTCGTGCGTTCAATAAGGCGCATCGGCTGCATCACGGCCGCGTCACGAAAACCTATCAGAATATTAAGGATTCCGATCTGGCGCTGCAGGTGGCGGGCAGCGTCGGCCTATCGGCGGACGTGGACGATACCGAGGCGCTCTATGAGCATGTGCTGCAGTATAACCAGACGAACTGGGAGTTTCTCTCCCTGCGTGCCCTGCGCGCCGGCTGCCGGCTATACGTCGATGGCGACAAGCTGTGCTTTAAAAAGGTCAAAAAGGATGGCAACGGCGAAGTGGAAGTGGAATGGGGCAAAGACCTGATCTCCTTCCGCCCGCATACTGCCGCCACGCCACAGGTGGATAAAGTCATCGTGCGCGGCTGGGACCCGCTGAATAAAGAGCCGATCTTCGCGGAAGTGGCTATCTCGAGCGCGAACAGCGCCCCTGGTGTCTCCATGCAGCCGCAGACAGCCGCGCGAGCCTTCGGCGCATCCGAGGTGGTCATTGTCGATCAGCCGGTCTACAGCCGGCAGGAAGCGGAGAATATCGCGCAGTCGGCAGCTGATACCATCGCCGGCGATTACCTGACTGCAGACGGCCTGTGCATAGGCAATCCTGCTCTGCGTCCGAATCGCACGGTGAAGGTAAAAAATATCGGCTCGCGCTTCAGCGGTAAATATTTCATCACTGCGACGACGCATATCTACAGCCCGGCGGAAGGCAGCTATAAGACCATGTTCTCCGTCAGCGGCAAGGGGTCGAGCTCGGTGCTGTCCGTGCTGGAGCACAACCAGCAGATCCCGCATGCGGCGCAGGCCGGCAATATTGTGATTGCGCTGGTTACGAACAACAAACCGTCCGACGGCAAGCACGAGATGGGCTGGGTCAAGGTAAAGTACCCCTGGCTCGGTGATAGTATCGAGAGCGGCTGGATTCGCATCGCCTCGCAAATGGGGGGCAGCGGCCGTGGCATGTTCAATCTGCCGGAGGTTGATGATGAGGTGCTCGTCGCCTTCGAGCATGGTGATGTCAACCGGCCTTACATGATCGGTCAGCTCTGGAACGGCAAGGATAAGATGCCCGCCGGCGAGACCGACGCCATGGTCGACGGCGGCCAGGTGCAGCGGCGCGGCTATTACTCGCGCATCGGCCACAAGCTGGTTATCAACGACCTGGACGGCAAAGGCGACATCACCATCACCACCGCCAACAATCACGTATTGACCATGAATGACAAGGAAGAAAAGATCGAGGTGACCACAAAAGGCCAGCACACCGTCACCATGAGCGACAGGGATAAAAAGGTGACGGTGAAGACGACGTCCGGCCACACCATCGAGATGGATGACAATGGCGGCACGATCACCGTAGTCGATAAAAATACCACGAATAAGATGACCATCAAATCAGGCGATAATTCCATCAAGCTGGAATGCATGGGTAATTTTACCATCGATGCGAAAGGCAAGGTCAGCATCAACGGGATGACGGGCGTGGATGTCAAAACCCCGGCTCTGATGAACCTGGAAGCGACAGGCGTCACCACGGTCAAGGGGGCGTTGGTGAAGATCAACTGAGGAAGTGGTTTCACAACCGGTTTTTTCGTCCGGGGGCCACCTCTCCCCCCAACCCCTCCCCTACGAAGGGAGGGGAGCAGGCTTTCCTGGTAGAGGGAAAAGGCTTTCGTGATGAGGAAGCCAGACAGCGTTTAAATATTAGATGGAAACAAGCCTAGCAATATCGAAACGGCCTACTCAATTTCCACCCGCTACTCCCCTCCCTTCGTAGGGGAGGGGTTGGGGGAGAGGTGGCCCCCGGATGAGGTAACCGGTGGTGAAATTACCTCATAGCGCTGATACTGCCTGAGATGCGGTGGCACGCTTTGACAGATGAGTATGGGGTTGTTACACTGCTGCCACGTTTTTTACGGATACGGGGTTAGTGGTGAGTGGTTAGTAGTTAGTAGTGGTGAGTGGTGAATGACAGCGGTTTGATGGATAAGACTACTCACTACTCACTCATCCGCTCGGCACGGCGGGTAACAGCAGCGCGATCGCAGTAATGAAGACGAGGAGACACTAATGCCTGGTCCCACGAAAGACTTTCTTGGCTCGGGATGGAAGTTTCCGCCGCAGTTGGATGCGCGCGGGCGGATCAAGTTGGTCCACCAGGAACGAGATATCGAAGAGGCCATCCACCTCATCCTCTCGACGCGCTTCGGGGAACGGCCCATGCGTCCTGAATTCGGCTCGGATCTGTTTACCCTCGTCTTCGCACCGAACGACGCGTCCACCGGCGGGTTGGCGCGCCGGTATGTCATGGAATCGCTGGCGCGCTGGGAGCCGCGCATCGAGGTAACGCGGGTGACAGCGGACCCCGATCCGACGGATTCCTCGCGCCTGTTGATCAATATCTCATACCGCGTTCTGGCGACGAATGGAGAACGGAATCTCGTCTTCCCGTTTTATACGATACCGGGGGAAGATTGAAGCGAGTGGCGAATGGCTGGTGACTTGTGTCGGGTCAATGGCAGCCATGTAGCAACAGGAACGCTTGCCATTATAAGGGGACCAGCCATTACCCCGGATTATTCATGAACCGCACGCGCACATGAAGGGATGCGGCTACCGACGCACCCGTAAAGGGATGCAGCTACCGGCGCACCCATAAAGGGTGCGGCTACAGAATCCGGGCTTATCACGAATGATTTTCATCCGGCGCTGCCGGGTCAGGGGAACGATATGTCTTTACCAGTACCGAATCTCGACGACCGGAAATTCCAGGATATCGTGGACGATGCCAAGCGGCAGATCGGGCTGCGCTGTCCGGAGTGGACGGATCATAACGTATCCGACCCCGGCGTGACGCTGATTGAGTTGTTTGCCTGGATGATGGAAGGCACGCTCTACCGGCTGAACCAGGTGCCCGAGCGCAATTACATCAAGTTTTTGGAGCTGCTCGGTATCACGCTGGAATCCGCCGCGCCGGCCCGCGCCGAACTGTGTTTCCGCCTGTCCCGCCCCATCTTCGACACACCGGAGAATGATGCGTTCGTGTTGCGATTGCCGGCGTTTGCCACGGTGGCGGCCACCATGCGCACCGAGGTCGATGATGCCATCGATTTCGCCACCGAAACGGACCTGGTGATGGTTCGCCCGCGGTTGACTCAGATCATCTCCGCTGCCCAGTCGTCGGCCGGCGGCGATCCGCTGGCAGTATCGGATATCCGGTCCTTCGTTCCCGTGGAGCCGGGTACCGATATTGAGCTGGACGAGCGAGGGGCGCCGCGCACAATCCAACGCGCGGGCTTCACCATCTTCGGCAGCACCCCGCGCGAAGGCGACGCTTTGTATCTGGGTTTCGAGGCCGACATCTCCGGCAATCTGATCGAGCTGCGCACCGAGTGCAACCGCAGTGCCGCTACCGGACTCGACGAAGATTATCCCGCCCAGGTCTGGGAGTTCTGGAATGTGGCCGAAAACCGCTGGGATCGGCTGCGCTCGCCGTCCGGCATCGATACCACGCATGGCTTCAACCGCACGGGTGCGATCGAGCTGCTGATGCCGCGAGGCCTGCTGCCCGCCACGCTGAACAATCAGCAGGCCCGCTGGATTCGCTGCCGCTACACCACCGCCATACAGGACCTGCCCCCGCGGGGAATCGCCGGTCTGCGCCCCTCCGGCTATCAGAAGTCGCCGGAGGTGTTCTCCCTGGAAGCCTGCACGGCCGGCGGCAGCGCGACGGCCACCAATGCCAGCATCGTGGCCAACGAAACGCTTGGGCAGAGCGACGGCACGCCCGGACAGGTTTTCAAGCTGCTGCATGCCCCCATCCTTCCCCGCCGCACCGGGGAAACGATCCTCATCGGCGAATTGGGCGCCTCCCCCGCGGAGATGGAAGAATGGACGGAGGTGAGCGACTTCTCCGAAAGCGGGCCACGCGACCGGCATTTCGTGTGTGACGGCTTCACCGGCGAGATCTATTTCGGACCGAATATCCATCAACCGGACGGTTCGACCCGGCAATACGGCGCGGTGCCGGTAAAGGGACTCACCATCCGCTTCACCGTCTACCGCTTCGGCGGCGGTGTGCAGGGCAATATCCGCGAGAACCAGATTCACACCCTGCGATCGGCGATCCCCTATATTGCCGATGTGTGGAATCCCGCGCCCGCCACCGGCGGGCAAAACCAGGAGGTGCTCGAGCGCGCCAAAATGCGCGCGCGCGCCTCACTGCGTATCCGCGAGCGCGCGGTCACGGCGGAAGACTACGAGTTTCTCGCCTGCCGTTCCACCTCCAGTGTGGGCCGTGCCCACTGCGTGCAGCCCGGACCGCGCCACAGTCGGGGCCGCAAGAACGAGTTGATCCCCCCGGGTGTGGTGCAGGTGCTCCTCGTGCCCGCCCTCGGTTCGCAGATCACCGTGCCGCGTCCCGCCGACTTGCGGGTCGATCAGCACACCCTGCAAGCGGTCTTCGACGATCTGGACCGGCGGCGCATGCTGACGGCCGTGCTCGAGGTTGGCGAACCCGACTATGTCTTCGTCTCTACCGAGATCACCCTGGTCGCTGATCCCAAGATGGACGCAGACGTGGTCGCGCAGACGGTCAAGGAACGGCTGGATACCTATACCCATCCGCTATTTGGCGGGCCCAACGGTGACGGCTGGCCGTTCCGCCGCGCGCTGACGCTGGCCGACATCTACGCGCAGGTCGGCTCGGTGGCGGGCGTCGCGTTCCTGCTCGACGCGAAGATCTTCGTCTCCCGCGTGGATAATCCGCAATCCGGACGCTTTACTCCGGAGCAGTTGGTATCCAATGCGGAAGGCGTGCGCCTGTCCGAGCACGAGCTGATCTGCACGCGCGAACATCGCATCCACGTCCGGCCCATCTGGACGGTCGGCATGGACACGCCGGCATCGGCAAAGGAGTAACGCGTGGCAATTCTGCGTGAACAATATCGGGCGGCCTTCAATATGCCCAGCGCCTCCGAGGCGGAGATGGACGGCCTGCACGCTGAGTTGCAGCCCGACCATCTGCAGGTGGCGCTGCAGCCGCCTGCGGACCCGGCGCCCAACGGCGGCTTGTGGCATCGGGTTACGCCGCCCCGCGGCATGCTGGTGCGCATGATGTCGTCGTCGGACCAGGTGCGCATCATACGCCTGACCATCGAGAGCGACAACCCGCGTTGGCATCCCGGATGGCCGCGCTGGTCGTATGCCGTGCGCCGGGCGCCGGAGCTGATCGGCGGGCACGCGGTCGATGCGCAAGATGTACTCTCGCAAGATGGCGCTTCGCTGACGCTGCTTATGCTGCCGGCGGAAACGCGCGAGGCTACTCTGGAGATCACTGCTGCCCTCGATGGTGAAACCATGCCGGGACGCTATCAATGCAATATCCGCCTCACCGATGTTACCGAGGGCGGAGTGGGCGAGTCAGGCCTCCTCGAAGGTACGGTCGAGCTTCGTCACCCGCCGTCGCTATTGCTGGATCAGCTCCCATCGATCTACCACGATGCGCTCGATGAGCTGGAAGAAGAGGCGGCCGACGACCAGATGGCGCCGTTCTTCGCGCGTTTTCTGCGCGGGTTCGACGACACGCTCGAGCCGCTGGAACGCCTGCTCCCCGTGCTGCACCGGTACTTCGGCGCCTACAGCACGCCAGGGGATTTCCTGCCCTGGCTCGCCTGCTGGGTTGCGCTGGCGCTGAATGAGAATTGGTCGGAGATGCGCCGCCGTCGCCTCATCGCCGAGGCGGTCGAGCTCTACCGCTGGCGCGGCACCCGCAAAGGGTTGGCGCGCTATCTGGAGATTTACGCGGGCGCCAGGCCGGAAATCAATGACCAGCCGTTTCGCGGCTGGCGCCTGGGCGCCGACGCGCTGCTCGGGCAGAACACAGTGCTGGGCGACGTGGCCGACCATACCTTCGTCATCACCCTCGCGGTGCCCGACCCGGCCGCTGTGAATGAACAAATCGTGCGGGACATCATCGACAGCGAAAAACCCGCGCATACCGGCTACAGCCTGCGGATCGTTCGCCGCATATCTTTTGAGGAAGAAAGGGCCGTTCTATGATTCGGGATCAAATCGTGAATGTTCCGCCGATCACCGGCATTAATCCGTTTGATGAATTACCCGTCGATGCCGCCATCTGGCGGACTGCCCACGATCATCATCTCCGGCATCACCTGCTGCACGGCGTGATCGTCCATCGGCCCGGCATCGTCTACGGGCTCGAAGTATTGGCCCGGCAAGATCGTACGCTAATCGTGGCGCCCGGCGCCGCGGTGGACGCCGAGGGCCGGCTCATCCTGCTGCAGGAGCCCGTCGCCTTCGATATGGACGAGAAGGGCCAGTTTTTCATCACCCTCTCGTACAAACAGCCGTTCATCACCGAGTCGGCCCTCACCGTCGGCAGCGGGGAGAAGTATTACGAGTTTTTGGAAGGCCGCGAAGTGCGCAGCACCAAAGATCAGCCTGGAAACGACTATATCGAACTGGCGCGCATCTACCGCACCAACCCGGACAAACCGGTGAAGGATGCGACCAATCCTTTCGACCCGGGCAGCGATGAGATCAATCTGCTTCACCGCCCTCTCGTATTTCCGCATTGTTATGCCGATGTCACTGTGGGCGAACTGGCGTATGTGCCGAAAACCGGCGGCGAATCCTGGAAACCCAACCGCGCCGGTCTGTGGAATCTGTTGCAGGAGGGGAACGGGCGCGGCTTCCACCTCGAGTTCGCCGGACCGGTCAACATTGCCGCCGGGGACCTGGCGCCCCTGCCGGCGCTGCTCTACATCGCCGGGAGCAAGGGCTTTCAGCCGCTGTCCGCCCAGCAGGTGGAAGGGCTGCGGCGGTTCCTCGACCACGGCGGCGTATTGCTGGGCGATGCCTGCGGCGGCGAGGAGTTTGCCACGATGTTCAAGGAGCTGTCAGCGCAACTCGACGCTCCGCTGACGGACATGGCGGCCGGCCACTCGCTGCTCAAATCGCACTACGTCTTTTCGGCTGCCCCGGCCGGCGCGCTGGACGGCAAGGGATTCTTCATCGATGCGGCGGGCAGCGTGATGCTGAGTACGGCCAACTACGGCGCCGCCTGGCAAGGCGACATCCCCAAAGCCGGCGCCACGGACGCGCGCGAGCGCATCCGCCAGGCTGTCGAGTTCGGCCTGAATATCATCGTCCATGCCGCCAAACGGCAGCGCGGGAAATACCTGGAGACGTTGCTGCGTTAAGGGTGAGGAAACCGTTTACGGGATGCGCACCTTTCTCTTTCTCTCCCGCGTGAACCAGGAAAACCTTGGAAAATACCGGAAAGGGTAATGATCACTTTATCCGTTCTTTTCCACAGTCTTCCTGGTCTATGCGGGAGAGAAAGATGCGGCAACGCGAATCCGGGCCGGGCAATGGCTGTCTCGCCTTTCCGAGCGAGACAGCGGCGCTCAGGTAGAGTATAATAATGGGAGCACTTCATTTTACCAGCAGGTGATAGGTCAATGAGTATTATATCGGCAATCAGCAACCCGCGGGATGGCACGGCGCTTGCCATCCAGGCCGGCGAAACGTTGACCGTAACGTTTGAAATCGAAAATGACAACCCGCTTGAAGTTGTGGGCTTTTATTTTGCCGTCGCCGGCCTGCCCGCCGAGTGGTGGAGCGGCCCGCAGGCCGCCGAGCCGTGGCAGGTGGTGGCCGGTGGACGCGATATCCTCACGTTGACGCTGCAGCCCGCTGCCGGCGCTCAACCGGCGAACTATCCGTTTACCGTGCAGATCCAGGCAGTGAATGACCAGGCCGGCACCCCGCCGGCATGCTCCCTCACGCTCGGTGTCGAGCCGGGCGCCGAACCGGTCCCCGTGCCGCAGGCTGTCGTTGTACCGGAAGTCGTCATGCCGGAAGTGGTTGAACCCAAAGTAATCGAGCCAGCCGTCGTCGAGCCGCAGGTTGTCGAGCCGGTGCGGGAACAGCCGCCGGTGGTCGTGGCTGCGCCGCCCCCTGAACCCGTACCCCCGCCGCCTCCCGCACCGGCGCCCACGCCACCCCCGGCGCCGGCACCGCTGCCCCCGACGCCGGTGACTCCGTCCCCAGCGCCAAAACCGGCCAAACCGGCAGCGAGAGTGGAGGCGCCGGTGTCCCGGCCCATACCCCAACCGGCGGCGCCCGCGCCCCAACCGGCGGCGTCCCGGCAGCCCGCGCCCCCACCGGCCGCGCCGGTCGAAACGGTGAGCCTGCAGCGGGAGCCGGTTGCGGTAGAGGTGCAGCAGAAGGTGGCGTCGTTGCCCGAGGCGGACCGGCAGGTTATCAATCCGGAGGACCGGCGCATCCTGCATATGCTCCCCGGTGAGCGGCTGCTGTTGCGCTTCAAGTTTCATAACACGCAGAATTTTGCCAGCAACTATATTCTGGATGAAGATCGGATGGCTGCGCTGCCCGACGGCTGGCTGGAGCGCACGCAGGCGCAGGTCAACCTGACGTCGAATGCCGAAGGCGAGGTGTTTTGTCTGATCACCCCGCCGGCGCACGCACGCCCTGGCGAGTATCAGTTCGCGCTCTTCATCGGCGCCCAGCACGCGGAGCGCCCGGAAGAACGGTATTATACGCTGCTGGTCGAGGCGACGCCCGCGGTCACGCTCACCACGAAAGAGACGAAGAAGCAGGCTGGCCCCTTCGGCTATGAAGCGACCTTTCCCCTGACCATTGCCAACGCGGGCAATTCCGAAACCGCGTTCCGCGTGGCGGTGCGCGAATCGCGGGCGCTCTCCGAGGACGAAGAGGAAACGCAACTCCCGCGGGATCTATACGAAACACCGAACTGGACCTATCAGTTCGATCATGAAGTCGAGAACCTGAAAGCGCCCGCCCAGGGTCGCGATCTCAAGCCCGTGGAAGTGCATCTGCGTATTCGGCGCCGCGGTCCGTGGTGGTGGGGATTCCAGGAAGCACACACGGCCACCGTGGCCGCCGTACCGGTTACCGATGCCATCAATGGCGGCAAAGAGGAAAATTTAACGCAGGTGACCCTCCGGCGCTGGCGCCTGCTGCCGTTTCCGTATATTTTTCTGGTGCCCATCATTCTCATCCTGCTGATCGCCGGCAGTCAGGCGGGCAATCTCCGGGTGACGAACGGCATGCAATGCAAGATGGTCGCGACCTATTACGTCTTCGGGCAGACCGCGCATATCAAGTGGAACGCGGTTCCGCTGATACCGCAGACGCTGACCTTTGAGAACAAGACGAAGATCGCCAGCTTTTTGCATAGCGTCACGAAAAATGTCAATCTGGGCAACAGTTACTTCATGCAGAGCAGTTGCTCGGTCAGGAATGAACATATCAGCATCAAATATCTCGGCAGCGTCACGGATGGAAAACTGCAGGTGATTGCAGACGGGCAGGTGCTGCCGTCCAGCGGAACGGAAGAAACCGCCATCGGCGATGAAAAGGTCAGCACGACGCAGGTAATTTACAAGATTCGTGTCACCCGGCCAAATTTTCCGATTCGCTTCAACGACACGGACCCGGAAAGCCAGGGGAGCCATATCAATATCTTTCCCGTCGCGCAGCCGGATGGCTTCACCATTCCCGAGTTGCAGAAACTTTATGGAGACGGCCTGACGCCTTCTTCGGGAGGGCACTTGAGTACGGTCTTCAAAATCACCGCGCAGCCCGGCGCGACAGGAGACCTGCTGTTTGTCACCACGGACAAAGCGAATCCGATTATTTGCTTGAGGCTGGAGTCGCAATAAGATGATTATCCTGCTGCAGAGAGAGATCAGTATTGTCCCCGGGCGCGCCACGCCGGTGCGGCCGCCGGATACCCAGGTGGGCGAAAATTGTGCGGTGTTGCAGATCGTCAACAACACCAACCAGGAAAATGAATACACCGTCCGCATCGAGTGCGCGCACCCCGCCTGGCGCGAGGAGTGGCTGCACCTTGCCTCCATCGTCGAGATGACCGAGGCCGGCGGCTACATCCAGCCCAGCAAACCGGATATGGCCCTCTCCGATGGCTCGCTGCGCATCTATGTCGCCCGCCAGAGCCAGCGCAAGGTGATGATCGCCTTCCAGTTGCCGAAGGCGCCCGACTCCCGCGCGGGGCGTTATACGCTGAAGGTGCAGGTCCGCACACGCCTGACCGCCGGCGGCCAGTCGCCGCAGCCGCAGGTTGAAGAGCTCCTCATCGATGCCTTTGTCGAACCGTATTACGATTGGGGTGTGCTTTTCGATCCCCCGCGGCGCGGCGTCGGCCTGCTCCGCCGCAAAGCGCGCTACCAGGTGACGGTGGTCAACCGCGGCAACGACTGGCTCTATTGCCAGCTCCGCCCCCCGCAGGCGCAGCAGCAGACGGACCTGCGCGTCGCGCTTTTCGCTGAAGCAGTCGCCGTACCGCCCCCGGATATCGACCAGACGGAAGCACGGCGCCAGGTGCCGCTCCTCGCCGCCACCCGCCTCAAGCAGGTGCGGGGCGCGGAAATGGCCACCCCCATCCCGCTGCGCATCTACCGGGTGGACGCCCCCTCCGTACCGCAGCTCCCGCGGTTGGACTACGGTGTCGCGGAGGTAGAGCGGCCTGATCACGTGCTGTCCACCACGACCACCGAGCCGCCCTCGCTGACCGACGACGAGACCTTTCAACCGGGCACGCTGATCTACTACCCGCCGGTGCGCTCCTTCATCACCGGCTCGATCAAGTGGATTGTAGACAACATTAAGGCCGCCATGTTTGCCGCCATGGCTATCCTCGTCTTCCTAGTGGTGGCGGGACTGGTCTATCAGGCATTTTATCGCGACATGAAGATCGAACCGCTGATCCTGTTCGTCACCGAATCGCAGAAAATGGTTCCGTTCGAAGGCCGCTACATCATGGGTTCGACGGTTTACGTCTATACCGCATCCAATTCGATCCCGGAGAACGAGCCGATCAAAGTCAAGGTTTCCTATAAGAACGAGCTGAGTGTAGACTCGAAACGGGCGGCATCTTCGGCAGTAGCGGTATTGAAAAACCTGAATGTCGATCAACCGCAGTATTTGACTGCTGATTTGAGCGGTATGTGGAACCGGCTGGAGAGCGGCGATCACCTCAAATTCAAGGTCGTGCGCGGCTCGCCCCTGGCCCGCATCGCCCGCGGGTGGTTGACCTATGAATGTGTCACCGAAGTGCAGGTCGAAAAACCAAAAGTCCAACCGGCCACCGTGCCCATGCTGATCGGGCAATACTGGAAAGCGACGACCGCCGGCGGCACGGTCACCGTGCGTGGGAAAGACCTGGGCAACGACGGTTCAGTGCGCATCAACGGGCAGGACATGCAGGTCACCGGATGGCGGGACACCGCGATTACCTTTAAAGTGCCGGACGATTTCGGGGATGCGCCCAAAAGCATGGTCGAGATCTCCCGCGCCGATGGCGCGGCTGCCCCGGTCAGCTACGTCGATATCAAGGCCAAGCCCGGCGTGGTCGTCGCCGGCAGCAATTCCGAAGGCGGAGGCGGAGGCGGCAGCAATTCCGGTGGCGGGGGCGGCAGCAACTCCGGCGGTGGCGGAGGTGGCAACTCCAACGGTGGCGGAGGTGGCAACTCCAACGGTGGCGGTAACCCTCCGACGAGGATCGAGAATCCGCCGGCGAGGGTCGAAAACCCGCCGACACGTATCGTCAATCCGCCAACACGTATCGAGAATCTGCCGCTTCGGGTCGGGCCGAATCCGCTGGTCACCAGGAAGGATGCATTCGCCTTGCTGGTGGACGCGTATAACAACGATGCCAATGTGACAAAGCTGCAGCAGGCGATCGATGCCACGAATACCAATACCACCGAGGGCAAAGCGATCACCGCCATCGCGCTGTTGTTGAAGAATGCGGATCCGGAAGCCGCGGGGTATAATGACCAGGAGGCGAAAACCGCGGCACGGCTGGTGGCCGGCCTGCGAAATCCCCGCACGCCGCGCGAGAAAGCCCTGACCTTCATCGCGCAGGGATATATTGGCAATCCGAAGGGCAATTGGAGCCAAGCCGTCCGCATCGGCGATGCGCAGACAAAAACCTTCGCCACCCAACTGCTGAAGGATCTATCATCCTTTTAGTGTGAGTACACATACGCAAGCATCGGGGACCGTCTCCGCCGCGGTATCGAGCCATACCATCGGTGAAGACGGTCCCCGATACCGTTCAATTTTTGTAACCGTTCACGGAGATATGCCTCTTTCCCTTACTCTTTCTCTTACTCCTAAACCGGCGGAGCCGGAACCCGGATGATTGCAAATGTGTCAATATGTGTCAAAATGTGTAAAAAAATGGCCTTTTTCACTACTGGTTGTCGAGAATTTGACCGAGTAACGATTACTCTTTCACCGGCAGAGCCGGAACCCGGATGAGCGTAAATGTCCGAAAATGTCCCGAAATCGCGATTTTCCGCAGGCTGTTAAGAATTTAGGCAATATGAAAGACTCTTACGTCAATTCCGTTCGGTGGGCGAGTCAGAGTATGAGTATGGGTAAGAGTCTGAAATAGAAATAGGATTTTGGGACAGGCTCTAAATAACGAAGAATAACACAGACTACTCTGTCGTCTTCCCACGTCATCCCGCCGGGGTTGTCAGTCACCGGAACACCATGCACGCCGATGCTTCGATACGATGACGGCAGCAAGCGATTTGGGAGGAACGAAGAATGGCACAGAATGCATCACCCCAGGCTTTCAACCATGGACCAGACGTACTCACCGTACTGAACCGCGACCTGGCCAATGAGATGAATACCATGCTCATGTATATGATGGACAGCCTGGTCGCCAGTGGGCCGGATGCCCATGACGTGAAGGAGGTTATGAGCGATTTCGTGAAGCAGGACTTCAAGCATGCCCGCAAGCTGGCGGCCCGCATCGTGGACCTGGAGGGCATGCCGGAACTGCTGCCCCTCAACCTGCAGAACAATGCCAGCATCGAGGCGCATCAGCCAAAGGACGGCACGCTCAAACCAATGCTAAAAGATGCGCTGGAGCACGAACTGCAAGCGGTGATCGAATATACAAACCAGATTCAAATATTGAGCTTCACTGATCCCGCCACCCGTCTGCTGCTCGAGGAGATTCTCACCGACAAAGAGCATCAGGCCGAAGAGATTCGCCACCTGTTTGGCGTGTGATCGCCGGCACGGGCATCTGATGAGCGGGAGACGCGTATGCGAGCGCTGTTGATCTATCCGGAATATCCTGAGACGTTTTGGAACTTTAAATATGCACTGAAATTCATCGCGAAACGTGCGACATATCCCCCGCTGGGTTTACTCACCGTCGCGGCCATGCTGCCGGCCGATTGGGAGCTGAAGCTCATCGATATGAATGTCACGGCACTGTGCGATAGCGATTTGCACTGGGCTGACCTGGTCTTTATCAGCGCCATGTCGATTCAGCAGCAATCCGCGCGCGCAGTGATCGATCGTTGCCGCGCACAGGGGATAACGATTGTCGCCGGCGGCCCGCTGTTCACCGCCATGCCGGACGAGTTTACCGATGTGGACCATTTGGTGCTCAATGAAGCCGAGCTCACCCTGCCTGCGTTCCTGCGCGACCTGACCAGCGAGCATGCCGGGCATCTATATGCCGCTGACGGCCTGGCCGATCTCGGCGCCTCGCCGATCCCGCGTTGGGAGTTGGTGAAGATGAAGCAATATGCCGCCATGAATATCCAGCTCACACGCGGGTGCCCGTATGATTGCGAGTTTTGCAATATTACCGCGCTGTTTGGCCGCGCGCCGCGCATGAAAAGCACGGCGCAAATGATTGCGGAGCTGGATTATCTGTATGCCCTCGGCTGGCGCGGCGCGGTTTTCTTTGTGGATGATAATCTCATCGGCAACAAGCAGAAGATCAAGCGGGAGATCCTGCCGGCGATCGTCGCCTGGATGCAAGAGCACCGGCATCCCTTCATATTCAATTCCCAGGTCTCCATCAACCTGGCCGATGACGATGAGTTGCTCGAGCTGATGTCACGGGCGGGCTTCGATTCCGTGTTCGTCGGCATCGAATCGCCCAACGAGGAAAGCCTGATCGAGTGCAATAAGATCCCGAATAAAGACCGCGACCTGATGTCCAGCGTCCAGAAGCTTCAGCGGCATGGCTTGCAGGTGCAGGCCGGCTTCATCGTCGGCTTCGATCACGATCCGGTGTCGATTTTCGACCGGCTGATCGCCTTCATCCAGGAGAGCGGCATCGTCACCGCCATGGTCGGCCTGCTGAATGCGCCGCGCGGCACGCGGCTGTACCAGCGCCTGGTGTCGGAAGATCGGCTGCTGGGCGAAATGACCGGCGACAATACCGACTACACGCTGAATTTCGTTCCCAAGATGCAGCCGGACATTCTGTTGCAGGGTTACCGGAATATCATCGAGTCCATCTATTCACCGGATGCCTTTTATCTGCGGCTGAAACGCTTTCTGAAGGAGTTCCACCCCGGGCGCCGGCACGTCTGGGAGAGCAAGCCGCGCTATTTCCTCTCGGTGGTGAAGCTGGCGTTCATTCTGGGCATACTGGAGAAGGAGCGGACATACTACTGGCGCCTGTTCTTCTGGTCGATCTTTAACCGCCCGCGCCTGCTCCCACTGGCGCTGGAACTGACGGCTTACGGGTTCCACTTCCGGAAATGCTTCGAGCAGCACGCACCGTAGCCGCGGCAGCCTCACGTTCGCCTATTTTCCGCCGTTCTGCTGGTTCGCGCGGGAGAGTAAGAGGAAGGGTAAGGGTAAGAGGCATACTCCCGTGGACGGTTACGAGGGATGACTGCCGGCGGGCAGTGAAACGGGGACGGGCGGACTGAGGACGTCCGCGCTCCCAGCAAGCGGCTACGGGTTAACCCGCGCGATGGCTGCCAGGATGCAGAGGGCGAGTTTGTCCGGGTCGTGGCGCGCCAGGTGCAGGTCGGCGAGGAGGTGGCCGGTCACCGGGGTGGTTCCCAGCGCGCGCAGGCGGGCCAGGTCGGGCTCTACGAACTGCTGCTGCCGCTCCGCATACAGCGCCATCACGTCCGGTGATGGGCGCTGCAGGTTGACCACGGCGAACTGGAACGGATTCTCACCCGGCAGATGCTGCAGCACCGCTTCCAGGTGGCGGGCGGCGGAAAAATCGTCCGTTTCTCCGGGCTGCGTCATCACGTTGCAGACGAAAATTTTAATCGCCGGCGCCGCCGCCAGCGCCTCCGCCATGCCCGGAATGAGCAGGTTGGGCAGCAGGCTGCTGTAGATGCTGCCCGGTCCCAGGATCACGACATCCGCGTCGCGGATCGCCTCCAGCGCTTCCGGCAGCGGCATCACATCGGGCGGCAGCACCTGCAATGAACGGATGGGGCCCCCGTAGGCCACAATAGCCGTCTCCCCTTCCACCACGGCGCCGTCGGTCATGACGGCCTGCAGCACCAGCGGTCGATTGGCGGAGGGCAGCACCCGCCCGCGCACCGCCAGCACCTGGCTGGCTTTGCGGATCGCTTCTTCGAAATCGCCGGTCATCTCGCTCAAGCCGGCGATGATCAGGTTGCCCAGGCTGTGGCCGTTCAAATCCTTGCTGGAGTGGGCGAAGCGGTGCAGGAACAACTGCTCCATCAGCGGTTCGGCCTCCGCCAGCGCCACCAGGCAGTTGCGGATGTCGCCGGGCGGGGGCATATCAAGGTCGGCGCGCAACCGCCCGGAGCTGCCGCCGTCGTCAGAGACAGTCACAATGGCGGTCAGCTCCACCGGATAGGCTTTCAGGCCGCGCAGCAAAGTGGCCAGCCCGGTGCCGCCGCCGATGCCGACGATGCGCACCTTCGGCGCCGTATTGCGCTCACTGAGCAGCGATTTCACCACCTCGCGTCCGGTGGTTGCCGGATTGGCGGCATGTGTAAAGGAGCGAATCAGCCGGCGCGTGCCCCAGGCCACCAATCCGAGGCCGAGTGCGATGAGGAGCGTTCCCAGCAGCGGTGGCACGCTTTCCGGAATCCCCCGCGGCGCCGCGGTGTGCCAAAGGCGCGCCAGCCAGTCCCGCGACGCCATGCGCGACCAGAGCGCAAGCGAGAGACCGGCGGCGAAGATCACCATCCCTGCGATATTCACCAGGATCCATCGCTTGATGGAGAGCCCGGGTAGTAATAGTCGATACATGCTTTGCAGTTTTGAGTTTTGAGTTTTAAATTTTGAGTTGTTTTTAGCCTTCAAGGGTAGGTTAAAACAACTCAAAACTCAAAACTTAAAACTCAAAATTTCCTTTTATCGTTTCATATCCCGGTGTTCCTGTACCACTTCATACCCCTGTTCGCGCAAGAAATCCCCGAGCAACCGAGCCAGCACCACGGAGCGATGATGCCCGCCGGTGCAGCCGATGGCGACCGTCAGATAGGATTTACCCTCCTCGGCATACAGCGGGAGCGTGAAGACCAACAAATCTTCCAGTTTGCTAAGAAATTGCTCCGACGCCGGGTCCTGCATCACATATTGTTCGACGTGCGGGTCGGCGCCGGTAAGCGCCTGCATTTCCGGCACGTAGTGCGGATTGCGCAGGAAACGGACGTCGAAAACCAGGTCGGCATCGACTGGCATGCCGAATTTATAACCGAAGGAGAGCACATTCACCAGCATGCGTCCGGTCGAGCGCTCGCTAAACAACGCAGCGATGTCTTCCTTGAGCTGCCGGGGGTTGGTGGCCGAAGTGTCGATGATCTTATCCGCGCTCGCGCGCAGTTCTTGCAACTGCTTTCGCTCCAGCCGGATGCTGTCGAGAAGCGTGCGATGCCGCGTGGCGAGGGGATGGCGGCGGCGCGTTTCTTTGAAACGGCGCAGCAGGGTGTCCTCGGTGGCCTCCAGGAACAGCAGCCGCGGTTTAAAACCGAGGGTGCGCAGCGTTTCGATCATGCCGGCAAGGTCGGTGAAAAAATACCCGCCGCGGATATCCATCACCACCGCCACGCGCGGCACCCGTCCCTGCGAATGCGCGCACAACTCGGCAAACTGCGGCAGCAGCGCGGGCGGCATGTTATCGACACAGTAGAACCCCAGGTCTTCCAGGCAATGCACGGCCTGCGTCTTGCCCGCGCCAGACAGCCCCGTCACGATCACGAATTCCGGCGGCAGGTGCTGCTGGTCCCGCCCGGGCTTCGGGCGCGCGTCTTTGCGGTTATGTTCGGGTTTCTCGGTGTCCATGGATGATACGATTATACTCGTATTATGTGATAAATCACAAACGCCGCTCGCCCGGCCATACGGCCGGGCGAGCAGGCGATGCGTCAGGGGGAAGCAGAATCAGCGACGGCGCAGAAACGTCGGGATTTCCAGATCGCTCTCCGGCGCCGGCGTCGAGGGGAGATCGGGCGCCTGCAGCAGGCGCGTCGTTTCCTGCAGCGGATCGGTGGTGAACCCGGTAGCGACCACGGTGATGCGCACGCGGTCCTCCATCGTGTCGTCGAAGACGATGCCGAAGATGACGTTGGCGTCGTCCACGCCGGCAGCGGTGGCGATGATATTCGCTGCTTCATCTACCTCGTTTAAGCCCAGATCGGAGCTGCCGGTGATATTGAACAGAATGCGCGCCGCGCCTTCCATCGAGCATTCGAGCAGCGGGCTGGAGATGGCGGCCTGCGCCGCTTCCGCGGCTCGGCGTTCGCCCGCGCCTTCACCGATGCCCATCAGTGCGGTGCCGGCGCCGGACAGCACGGTGCTGACGTCCGCAAAGTCGAGATTGATCAACCCGGGGACGGTGATGAGGTCGGAGATGCCCTGTACGCCCTGGCGCAATACCTCATCGGCATAGCGCATGGCTTCGAGCATCTTCGTGCCCTTCGGCACCACGCCCAGCAGGCGCTCGTTGGGGATGGTGATCAGCGCATCCACTTTGCCCTTCAGACGGTCGATGCCTTCCTGGGCGATACTCATACGGCGTCCTTCAAAGCGGAACGGCTTCGTCACCACGGCAATGGTGAGCGCTCCCAGTTCCTTCGCGACTTCCGCGATAATCGATCCGGCGCCGGTGCCGGTGCCGCCGCCCATACCAGCCGTGATGAATACCATGTCGGAGCCGTCCAGGATATTCTTCAACTCCTGGCGGCTTTCTTCAGCGGCCTGGCGTCCGATCTCCGGATTGCCGCCGGCGCCCAGCCCGCGCGTTACGTCTTCGCCGAGTTGCACCTTTCGCTCGGCAGCGGAGCGCGACAAGGCCTGCATATCGGTATTGGTGACGATGAATTCGACGCCGCTCAGATTCGCTTCGATCATCCGGTCTACGGCATTGCTGCCGCCGCCGCCAACGCCGACTACCTTAATTCTTGCCTGACCATCATGTAACTTGACCACATCCTTCCCCTTTCGCATTGGATGAGTGAGTGCGTTGTTGCTGTTCTTCCTTCGAATCGCGAGTACCAGATCATCCCGGTTTGTCGGATCCCCTGTTGGTATGTGCTGGGGGCGCGATGAGACGGGGAATCCCGTATCCGCATTCGTGAAATCGAGTTGTAACTGCGTCATGTGCGTTCCGTGGGAATCGAGACTGCCATGACGCCTGCCGGGACGTCGCATGCTCTTTCATGCAACCGGTCAACGAGGTTGCATCTCGATTAATGCATGTTATGCAATTGTGCCATTATAGGGACCAATTCTGCGCACTGTCAACCGGCAAGGTGATTCGTGATGAGTGATTCGTGATTCGTAATAAGTGATAAGTCATCCGGCTTATTCAACCGTTCAATGGGTGTTATAACCCGCCACTCGCCGCACCCTTCCCGGGTGCGGCTACGATGCATCAACCATATCTGGCGCACCCATGAAGGGTGCGGCTACGATATATCAGCCATATCCGGCGCATCTGTAGCGGGTGCGGTGACGGCAAAGGCGTCATCGAAAAATTTCCAAGCCTGCCGCTGCATCTCGAGGCTGAACACGTGCGGTACATCGAAGAGGCCGATGTCCAGGTTGCCCGGCGCACCCGCTTTCGCGTAGATCGCGCGCAGGCGCTCGGCGGCTTTCTGAAATCCCTGCAACGGGAACAGCGTGTCCTGGCTGCCCTGCATCACCTGCAGCGGCTGCGGCGCGTGCAGGGCAGCCAGGTCAGGCCAGTCCAGCACCCGCGTCAGGCCGGGGATAATGTTGGCCCAGGAATGCGCGCCAACCGCGTCTTCCAGCATCTCGAACAGCGTACTCATCCAGCCGACGATGCACACCGCCCGCACGCGCGGGTCGAGGGCACCGAGCAGCGCCGCGCGCATCCCGCCGGTGCAGAGTCCCACCGCCCCGATGTTCGTCGCATCGACCTCGGGTCGGGTCAGCAGGAAGTCCACCGTGCGCATATCATCCCACAGCAGAATCCCCGGCCACGTGGTGCCGGCCAGCGCCAGCGATTTCGCGACGGGCGTCTCCATCTGCGTGCATACCCGGTCGATGAGCTCGATCCAGTGGTCGGAGCCTTCCGCCACCACCAGGAAGTCCCGCTGCATCTCCAGCGGCGGCGGCACGATGATGCGCCGCTCGCCGAAATAAAAACTGTCGGCCACCGCCACGACATATCCGCGACGCGCCAATTCGCCGGCGATCGCCACGCCGTCATACTGCCGCTGGCGATACTGGGTCAGGATGGCCGGATCGTTCGCCTCCTCGACCAGCTTCTTCTTGCCGAAATAATACATGCCGCCGTGGCAGTGCAACCCCAACACTGCCGGCGCCGGTCCGTTCAGTCCGCGCGGCACCAGCAGCAGCAGCGGCATGCGCTCGCCGGGCGAGGGCGTGATGTACCATTTCTGCTGAGTGTAGTCGGGAAATTCCGTAAAATCCGCCAACTCCGGGCTGAGATCGACCGCCTCCGGCCGGTAAAGGAGGAGGGAGCTCAGGTAGTCGCTCGTTTCCATGCGCCATTGCTCGATATCGGTGAAGCGCTCCTGCAGAAATGAGAACGGCGGGAGCCCGCGTTGCGCATGATCTTCGATGAATGGATAGAGATTTCCGGTTACCGGCATCGTATTACCTTTTTCATTTACCAATCGGATCCGTTTCTTCCGCGCGGATGACCGACAGGCCGGGAAACTCCGCGGTCAGATGCTCCGCGAGCAAGGCCACGGCAGGCCGCTCGGTGGCGAAATGCCCGGCATCGATGATGACCGGTCCGTAATCGCGCGCGAGCAGCGCCTGGTGATGTTTCACTTCACCCGTCAGATACAGGTCAGCGCCGGCCCGCCGCGCCAACTCGGTAAAATCGCTCCCCGCACCCGTGCTGAGCGCGATATGCTGCACGGAACGGTCCGCATCGCCGATCAGCGCGGGCCGGTCGGCCCCCAGCACGGTGCGGACAAGGTCCAGGAAGGCAATGGCTGTCATGGGCGCATCCAGCGTGCCAATCCGTCCCAGTCCGGCGCCAGGCCAGGCATTCTCCAGCGGGATCAGATCGTAGGCCACCTCTTCATATGGGTGGGCGGACAGCATGGCGCCCACCACCTGCAGTGATTGTGCCCGCGGCACGACAGTTTCTAACCTGATCTCGCGGACGCGTTCCAATTCACCCGTCGTGCCGATGAAGGGCGTTGTTCCCGCCAGCGGGCGGAAGGTGCCCATGCCGGGGGCGCCGAAGGTACAGTCGCGGTATTGCCCGATATAGCCGGCTCCCGCCGCACAGACGGCATCGCGCACCGTGTCGAGCTGCGCCTCCGGCACGAAGACGACCAGCTTGAGCAGCGGGTGCGCCTCCGAAGGCGCCAGCGGCCGCGCATCGCGCAAGCCCAGCAGCCCGGCTACGTAGTGGTTCAATCCACGCGGCGCGCTGTCCAGATTGGTGTGGGCGGTCAGCAGGGCGCGATCTTCACGGATCAGACGCCGGACCTGACTCATGATGCCGCCGTCCTCGACCAGGCGCTTCTGCGCGGTGAAGAGCAGCGGGTGGTGCGTTACCAGCAGCTCCGCCCCGCGCGCCGCCGCCTGGTCGAGCACGCCGGCGGACGCGTCGAGCGCCACCAGCACCGTGCCGACCTCCCGCGCGGGGTCGCCCAGCAACAGGCCGACGTTGTCCCAACTCTCCGCCAGCGCCGGCGGCGCCAACCGGTGCACGTGCTGCATTATTTCGTAAACAGTAACAGGCATCGTCTCCTCCCTCTATTCGAGAGCGGGTTAAAATATCCTGCCATGACATAAGGACAGAGTAAGGGCACGTTCAGAATATCATCGCTAGCTGGCGCATCATCCGTCACCGGCTTTTACCTTCATGCGCTTTGTGGTAGGATAGTTCAGTCCTGATTCCAGCTCGAGGACAGCAGTCATATGGATTCCTTTATCGAAACATCGGGAAAAGTATTCACAGACGAGTTGCTGCAGCGTCAGGTAGAGATCTGGCGGGCGCAGGGGATGAAGCTGGTGGTGACCAATGGCTGCTTCGACCTGTTGCACGCCGGCCACATCGCCACGCTGGAGGCGGCACGCGCCTGTGGCAACGTGCTCATCGTCGGCGTCAACAGCGACGAGTCGGTCCGTCGTTTGAAAGGTCCGGACCGCCCATTGAATAACCAGGCTGACCGCGCGCGCGTACTCGCCGCGCTGGCCTGCGTGGATGCGGTGACCATCTTTGATGAAATGACCGCGGAACGCCTGCTGGCCCGAGTCCGCCCCCACGTCTATGTCAAAGGCGGCGACTACAATCCCGAAACGCTGCCAGAATACCCCGTGATCCGGCGTTATGGGGGTGAGATGGTCTTCATCCCGCTGGTGGACGGTCGTTCGACGACGCATCTGATTGACGCGTGCAGGAAGTGATTAATGAGGGCAACTTGACGAAATACTGCCGTTTACTATTCCTGCTGCTCCCCCTCCTGTGGCTGCTGCCGGCGCAGGCCGTGCCGCTGACTGATGTCGATCTGCAGGTGTTGCTGCAGGACGCGCCGGCGGCGAAGGATTACCCGCGGGACAGCGCGATATGGCTGCGGCGCGAGATGGAGATCACCATTGCTCCGGATGGCGGCACGGTGGTGCATGAGCATCATCTGCTGAAGTTACTCACGGATCAGGCGCTGTCGCTGGCGAACTGGGAGATCCCCTACGATAAATCCTGCGAAACGCTGGAGGTGCGCACGGCGCGCACGCTGCTCCACGACCAGGCGTATCCGGCGGACCCGGCGCAGGCGACGGAAAGCGCGCTGTACCCGGACATGGCGTGGTACGACTCGCTGGTGGTGCGGCGCTTCCCGCTGCCGGCCGCCACACCCGACGCGGTGCTGGAAGTAGACTCCACCATCAAACGTCCCACTCTGCGCTTGCCCGGTGAATTCAGCACGCGACTGCATCTGCAGCAACCCTACCCCGTGCGCGAGGCCTATTACACCATCCGCGCGCCGGCCGCCATGCCGCTCTCAATCCGCTTCACCGGAGGCATCACGCCGAAGCTGGAGGAGAAAGAGGAAGGCGGGCAGCGGGTGTACCACTGGATGGTGCAGAATGTGCCCGCGCTGCGCCTGGACGAACCGCAAACGCCGCCTTTCGCCGACCTCAGCCCATCCGCGCGCATCTGCTCGCTGACGAGTTGGAAACCGGTTGCCGACTGGTATCGGGGGATCACCGCGGGGAAGGATGACGTGACCGCCGGTATGCGCGGCCTGGCTGCCCGGCGTACCTTCGGCAGCAACACGCCGGAGCAGAAGATTGCCATCCTGTACCGCGCGGTGAGTGAGATGCCTTATGTGGCGGTGGAGATGGGCATGCTGAGTGACGCTCCCCACCCGGCTGCGGAAGTGCTGCAGCGTAATTACGGCGATTGCAAGGACAAGGCGACACTGCTGAAAGCGTTGTTGAGCGCGGTCGGCATCGACAGCACCTATGTGCTGGTGCGCACGACCGACAGCGGCGCGCTGGATCGGCAGCTCTGCAGCCCGTCGGAATTCAACCATGTGATCCTGTGCGTGCATTTACCTGACGGCGACCATTTCCTTGACCCGACGCTGGCCGGCGTACCGTGGAACGCGCTGCCGCCGAACGTGGACGGCGCGGAGGCGCTGATTGTGCGTGGGGACGGAGAATTGGTGATGCTGCCCGCCGCTACCAGCGAAGCGAACCTGACCCGAATCCGCGTGTATGTCACGATCAGCGCAGACGGCAGCGCGGCGGGCCGGGCGACGATCGCCTTCTACGGGCAGCTCGCCATGCTGCAGCGCGGTATGCTGCTGCCCGTGCCGCCCGACCGCTATCGCGAAGCCCTGGAGGGGGCGCTGGCGCCGCGGCTTGGCTCCGAGGTGAGCATCGACACGCTGGAGGTGAGCAATTTGCGCGATGCGGCGCTCCCGCTGCTCATCACGGTGGGCTTCACCTCGCCTGCCTACCTGCAGGATGCCGGACCCAATCGCTCGGGCATGCTGCCGGTTTTCACCTACCAGTCGAATGCCTTCCGCTCCGTCCGCGAGCGAGTCCTGCCCTACCGGGCTCCAATGGCGACCAGCATCATTTTGCAAACCGAAATCACGCTGCCGGACGGGGTACAGGTCGTCTCGCTGCCCGATCCGGTGAAATACGACGGCCCGCTGGGCCGCTATGAAGACAGCGCGACGGCCAACGGCCAGATCGTCACCTACACCTGCGACATGGCCACGAACCGGGTCACGCTGTTGCCCGCGGAGTTGGACGCGATCAAAGCCTGGTCCGCCATTCTTGCGCTGGAGAAACGGAACGGCCTGCAGTTCTTTGTGAGCAAATAATATTGAGCGCCACCTCCGAGTCCGCACGCGCGGATTCGAAGATCCGCGCTCAATATTATGGGACTGTTTCATGGAATAATAAATGCGATACGCTCAATGACAGGGGTCTTTTCGCTATGACGCAGTCCATCCAACTCACATCCCGTCAGGCCGTCACCGTCTGCTTTTCGCCGACAAGCTCGACGGTGCTGCAGGTGCCGCGGGCGCTGGTGGTGTCGGTCATCGCTGCCGGCATCCATTCGCTCATTTTCTCGTTATTGATCAAAGTTGGCGGTTTGGATTCCATCTATGCGAACACTGTGGGTTACCTGATTGGCGGGGTCATCCAATATGTGTTGTGCAGTCTGTGGGTTTTCTCGGTTGTTTTAGATAATATTGCGGTCGGATTCATTACTTTTTCGCTGCTCTCGCTGATCGGATTGGGGATCAGCGATGCAACCATCTGGTTCGTGAATCAACATCTGGGGTTCCACCCCATGCTGGCGTTGATCGCCGCGCTTGGCCTGGCGTTCTGCTGGAACTTCACCAGTCGCAAATATCTCATCTTTCGCTCACAACAGCCTGAGACCATATCGCAATAACCGACGCCGCTTAATCGCAGTACGAGATGCCATATGAAACAAACGGCGCTCATCATCGGAGCCGGGCCGGCGGGGTTAACCGCCGCCTACGAGCTACTCGAGAAAACCGATATTCAGCCGATCGTCCTGGAGGCGTCCGGGGAGATCGGCGGCATCTCGCGCACCGCTCGCTACCGCGGCAACCGCATGGACATCGGCGGTCATCGGTTTTTTTCCAAATCCGACCGCGTGATGAACTGGTGGCTGAATCTCTTCCCAAGGCAAGGCGCGCCCGCCCGCGATGACCGCCTGCTGAACCGGCAGATCGAATTGGCGACTACCGTCTCCTGCCGCTCGCTCGGCGGCACAACAGAGACGCGCCCGGCGCCCGATCCGGAAACGCAGGACGAAGTGATGCTGGTGCGCAACCGTCTGTCGCGCATCCTGTTCCTGCGCAAGTTCTTCGATTACCCGGTCTCGTTGAGCAAAACTACCATCAGCAACCTGGGCATGACGCGCATGGCGAAAATCGGAGCCGGTTACTTCTCCGCCCGGCTCTTCCCCATCCGCAACGAAACGACGCTGGAGGATTTCTTCGTCAACCGCTTCGGCTGGGAGCTCTACCGCACCTTTTTCAAAGACTACACGGAGAAGGTGTGGGGCGTGTCCTGTCGTGAAATTCCGGCGGATTGGGGCGCGCAGCGCGTGAAGGGGCTGTCTCTCTCGAAGGCGATTCTACACGCGCTGAAAGGCATGACAGCGAAGAAGTCGGGCATCGAGCAAAAGGATACGGAGACCAGTCTGATCGAGTCGTTTCTCTATCCGAAATATGGACCGGGGCAGTTGTGGGAAACCGCCGCGCGTGCGATCCAGGAGCAGGATGCGTCCATCCGCATGCATACCCGGGCCGTCGGTCTGATCGCAGACGGTCATCGCATCGCCGGGGCAGCGGTGGAAAATGCGAAGGGCGAATTAGAGACTATCCGGGCGGATTACGTGCTGTCCTCCATGCCGGTGCGCGACCTGATCGCGGCGATGCAGGATACGGCGCCGGAACCGGTGCGCGACACGGCGCGGGGATTGCAGTATCGCGACTTCATCACCGTCGGCGTGCTGCTCAAGCGGCTGAAGCTGAAGAATGAAACCGAACGTAACACGGTACACGACATCGTGCCCGACAACTGGATCTACATCCAGGAGCCGGACGTGAAGGTAGGTCGCCTGCAGATTTTTAACAACTGGAGTCCGTATATGGTGGCCGACCCGGACACTGTGTGGATTGGCATGGAATACTTCTGCACCGAGGGCGACGCCATGTGGCGAACCGGGGACAACGACTTCACCCATATGGCACTGGAAGAACTGGCTGCCATCGGCGTGGCCGATCCGGCGGACGTGCTGGACACCACCGTCATCCGTGTACAGAAAGCCTATCCCGCGTATTTCGGCACTTACCAGGAGTTCGACCGTATACGCGAATTCACCGATCAATTCGCAAACCTTTTCCTCATCGGTCGCAACGGCATGCACCGCTACAACAACATGGACCACTCCATGCTGACCGCTATGGGCGCCGTAGAAAATATTCTGACCAGCGTCACGACGAAAGACAACCTGTGGTCGGTTAACGCAGAGGAAGCGTATCACGAGACGAAGTGACGGTCGGGGACTGACCCCAAATTTAGTGCTCGGTTGGAAAAAGGCAACGCCTGTCGGGGGTCTGTCCCCATCGACTGTAAAGCTTACCTATACATGGGAACTGACCCTCAAACAGGTGAAGACTTGGTAGCGAGTGGAAATGTGGGGTCAGTCCCCGAACGTGTCTATGGCCATTCTCTTCGGATTCATTTCGGTGGTCACGGTGTTTACCGCGGTGCTGCTGTTGGCGCGGATGGCGCGGTTGCGCACGCGGGTGGCGTTCTGGCTGGCGTTTGCAGTCCTGTTTTCGACCCTCATCGTGCTGCAGGGGTACCTACTCTCCTGGGGGAGGCATCTGAACAGCTCGGCCTGGTGGGCGCTGGCGGGGGCAGCGGCGCTGGCGCTGGCTGTCCTGCCACTCGCATTCAATCCTGCTCTGCGGACGATTTGCTTGCGCAGGCCGGAGATGCCGCGGGACATCGAGCAGCGCATCGCCGGCGCGGATCGCGGGAGTTTCTCCGTGCGACTGCTGCTCGTGCTGGCCGTCACGATAGGCCTGGTCGCGGCGATCAATTTCATCGAAGTGGCTTCGCTGGAGCCCGCTACCCCGGATGCTCACCAGTACCACCTCGCGCGCATGATCCATTACCTGCAGCAAGGCCACCTGGGTTACTACTCCGCCGGATATTGGGCGCAAGTGGTGTATCCGAAGGTCGCCACCGTGCTGCACCTGTATACCTATCTCGTCACCGGTTTCGCCGGATTGACGCAGGTCGTGCAGTTTGTCGCCAATTTTATCGGCATGCTCGCCGTTTACGGCATTTGTCGCCACCTCGGGCAGCGCCGGCAGGCGAGCGCCTTCGCCGCCTTTATCTTCGGGGTGCTTCTCATCTGCCTGCTCGAAGCCGCCACGGCGCAGAACGACCTGATCCTGACCGCTTTCATCGGCGCGGCGCTGTATTTCGTCTTCGCCTATCGGGAATGGCGGGAAGTGCAATACCTGATGCTGGCCGTCATGGCCTTCGCGCTGGCCGTCGGGGTGAAGGCCACCTTCCTCGTCACGCTGCCGCCGCTCGCCCTGCTGGTGGGATATGCGCTCTTTGCCAGGCCGCCGATCGCCGGGAAGCACCTCGGCATTGCACTCATTGCGCTGGCACTTGCCGGAGCCGTCCTCGTTCTACCCTCCGGCTACTGGGAAAATCTGCAGCGCTACCACGATCCGTTCGGCCCGCGCGCGGTGCGCGCGAAATATACGCAGGAACAAAAGTCCGCCAGCGTGATGGCTGCCGACGGTATGCTGAACGTGCTGCGCTACGGGGTGGATTTTCTGACGCTGGACGGCTGGTATCCCGTACCCGGCGCCTTGCAGATGCAGACAGCGTGGGAGGCGCTCCAGCGCGGCATGTTAAGGCGCCTGCACCTGAACCTGGAGTCGCCGCGGGGCGCCCGCCCGCGGTTCCTATTCTCCTACCGGAAAAGCATCCATGCCAATGAAACGTTCGCTTCCTGGGGCATGCTGGGATTCCTGCTGGTCTGGCCGGTGGTCTGGCTGGCGTTGATGGGCAGGCGGTATACCCCCGTAATGAAGTTGTTCGCCGCCGCCGCGCTGGTGTACTACCTGGTGCTGTGCTTCCTCATTCCTTACGATCCGTTCCATGGGCGCTTCTTCACCACCGGCGCGCTGTTCGCGCTGCCGCCCCTCGCCGCATTCTTCGCCATGCCGCATTCGCGCTGGGGGCGCCGGTATCTGGCGGTAGTGGTCGTGCTGGGGTGCGTGAATGCCCTGATCGCCGCCTCGTTCCGCACCGGCACCGCGCTCTTTCCCCATCGCAACTATCAGGGCGAGGCTGTGCCCTCTGTCTTCACGCTCTCCCAATCGCAGCTCATGCAGCGTGAAATACCGGGGCTGAATCTGTTACTATTCGACACCGTGGTTCCGTCCGACGCCGTGGTCGCCCTTGATGTGCAGCGCATCCCGCCGGAATATCTGTTCTTCGGCGATAAACTTCAGCGGCGGCTCATCACGCTGCGCCCGTTCGATGGACCGCGCAAGCCGCTGCCGCCGGAGGCGCAGTTCCTCATTTACGATGCGACATCGCCCTATTATGGACCGGGATATGGCCTGACCCCGGCGACTTATCCACTAGCAGCCCGCGGATAAAGTCGGGCCTCGGCTGATATTATCGCTAAAACCACCAAAAATACCAAGGAGTTTGACCGTCACACGTCGAATGAATAAGACATGAGTCAAGGGAAGAAACGCATT